>Ga0136588_1000084_pt1 | contig 34670 bp, 44 predicted proteins | sample AntRauMFilla1564_FD_104782 | JGI IMG/M metagenome (GOLD analysis project Ga0136588, IMG submission 104782) | Saline lake microbial communities from Rauer Islands, Antarctica - Metagenome Filla 1 #564 | ecosystem: Environmental > Aquatic > Non-marine Saline and Alkaline > Saline | place... | reverse complement strand
GCCATCGTATTTGGTGATAAATTTTTGATTTGAGATATTCTGAAGAATTGATATAGCATTCCGCACTGAGTCGGATTGACCATTAAAAATCAAATCCTCCAAATGAGTGATGTGATTGTTTGTCATAATTTTCTGATTTTATTGGATGAATTATTATAATACTATATAAAATGTATTATGTCAAATGTTATTTTATTTCTTCAAGTTTATCAAGCCTTTTCAATACTCTATCTTCAAAACGTCTACTATAAGTTTCAAGAGTCTCTAATCTGATACGAAACGGTTGGATATTAGTCTGAAAGTCTGTAGTATCAAATCTTTCGGTTTTTGAAAAGAGTTTAAACTCTGTAATCAATAATGAAACGTCTTCTGCCAGTCTATCGAGTTTTACGACATTATTTTCAATGGTCGTGATTCTTGATTCATACTGATCGTATCTGTCAAGCCTGTCTTGCATTGACCAGACTGCAAGACCAACCATAAGCTGAATAAGCACTACAAGTGCGCCACTCATACCTATTACCGCTGTCATAGGAGATATTGATATACCATCCCCAGATTTATTCTGGTTTCTGATAATCATCTGTATCAGTTCTTCCTGCGAAACGTTATCAGATAACGATTTAGACTCTTTCTCATTCATACTATTATTTATTAAAAATAACATTTGACATGCTGGTCCAAGGTGCTATTATAGTCTTGTAAGAAAGATTTAACACAAAAAGAAAGAGACTATATTATGACTGATACATATAAATGGAAGACCATTAAACAGAATAAAACAAAGATCAAATATGCCACATTTATCAATGCGCTGATTAATACCTTCGGTGAGGGCGCAATTGTTACACGCACACAAATCTGTGAAGTGTTCGATGCCAACTCTGATAAATATGCCAACTTTCAATATTTCACAAAGAATCATGAATACAAAGTCGGGCGTAATAAGTGGATTATTGCCACTCGTAAAAATCTTGAAAAGCTGAAAAAAGCATACCACGATACAGAGAACGCCAAGCTTCCCGCAAAAGTTAAAGCAAATCCTTTAAAACTGTTTGCCGCGCTTGAAGCCTTCGAAGACACTTATAGCGGTGTTGATGCTGATTTTGATAATAATGATATTAAAGACATTATGAAGATGCTTTAACGCTTGACAGACTGTGTAATGTTTGATAGAGTCTTAATAGAAAGAGAGATTATATTATGAACGATAAGATAAACATCAATGCCAAGAATGTGTTAGCCAGACTACTTGCGTCTGAGAACCTTTCTGTTATTCATTCGCCAAACGCGCAAACCGCATCATTCAATCTTTTGACTCGTGTTGTAGAATTGCCAATGCTTAAAGATATGAATAGTCAAGCATACACAGCCTTCATCGCGCATGAGATTTCGCACGCTTTATGGACTCCAGCGCAAGCCTATATGGATGCTGGTAAAAATGACGTACCACCCTCATATATTAACATCACCGAAGATGCCAGAATTGAAAAACTCCTGAAACGCAAATTTCCGGGCACGAAGGCTCTTATGTTTCATTTCTATAAAGACCTTGCAGACAAAGACTTTTTCGGACTAAGTGCGAAGCCTGATCTCAGTGTACTTCCACTTATCGACAAAATTAACCTACACTTCAAAATCGGACATGCCATTCAAATCCCTTTCACAAGTGAAGAACAGCTTCTAGTCACTATGGTAGACAATGAAGAGTCTTTTGAAGATGCCCGCAAAGCGGCAATTGCCATATACGAGCATGATAAGAATAATGACAATACACCAGAAGACAAGGAAGCTGGCGAGGGAGACTCTTCAGGCGGTGGAGAGTGTGGAGGCTTTACACAGGAAGCCTTTGATAAAGCCTTTTCAGAGAAACAAGTGTCTGAGACTGGTGAAGGCGAAGTTGTAGACTTATCTGAAGAGTGTGAAGACTATAATGAGAGTGTTGATGATATTGATGACGCGATACAGAAAATATATAGTATTAATCAGCGCGGCGCCCGATCTACACACTTGACTAATTTTTTATCAGAATTAAGACCCACCATTGCTACGATGGTCAATAGATTTAATATGAGAAAATCTGCTTCAGACTATCAGAAGATTAAAGTCTCTAATAGTGGTCAAATTGACAGTAAAAAGCTGGCGCGGTATCGCACACATGATAACATTTTTCTAAAAAACGAGTCTGTGCCAGAAGGTAAAAATCATGGCTTGGTTATTATGGTAGACTGGTCTTCAAGTATGGCAAGCCAACTAGACTCTACAATCAAACAGGCTGTAGCTCTTATTGAATTTTGTCGTAAAATACAAATACCGTATGTTGTTTATGGTTTTACATCCAAAGCCTACAATCTACATAAAGTCATACCTGAAAAAACCCCGCGTATTAAAAACGAGGGTATGATTTTTGAGATTTTCAACTCCAGTATGAAAAACAAAGATTACACAGACTATTTACACGGTTTTTATATGTCGATGAAGGCTCATAAACGAGTTTTCTCTATGGGAATGACTCCTACTTGTCATTGTTCGTTACTCATTAACAAAAAAATTCAGTCTTTTAAATCTGCACACCAGATAGAAAAACTATCTATGATTGTTATTACAGATGGCGGCGCGACTGATAATATAAATGTGGGCAAAGGCTCTTTTCTTATCAGTAAGAAAAGACTAATGAATTATAAATTAGATACTAGTAATAATAACTGGACTTCACATACAATCTTTAAGTATATTAAAGATGTAAACAATCTACACAGCCTGACAGGAATTTTTGTAACAGAAGGTTACTATAAAAGTTTCGAACGAACTCTAGGCTGGCTTGGACCAGATACAACTTCAGAAGAGCATTACACAAAATACACAGACTGTGAATTAGCCTTTAAGAAACATAATTTTACAGCCTACACAGACACTTACGCATTTGATAAGTATTTTGTAGTGGATGTAAACTCCTTTAAACTCAAAGGAATTAAAAATAGTCGAAAATCTTTGATTTTTATGAATATTTTTGTTGACCTTATATCATAACTGTGTTACACTATCTTATAACTTATAGAGAAAGATTTATATTATGAAAGACGATACACAATACCTACCGACAATCGACTCGTGCTACTATCCATATGGCAACTTCAATCTGGTGAAGACTATCATAGACTCGAAACAGTTTTTTCCAATTTGGATTACAGGCTTATCTGGTAATGGTAAAACTCATATGATCCAGCAAGCTTGTGCATTGTCTGGAATCTCTGAAGAGTATTTCGCCGACTCTGTGAAGGTTACGCAAAAACAAAAACTTGCTGAAGCCCATGAGGGTAAGGGTCGTGAATTTATTCGTATTAACTTTAATGTGGATACTGATGAAATTGATCTAATTGGTGGAATTACGCTTAAAGACGGTAATACAGTCTACGAAGATGGTCCAGTTGTCGAAGCCTTGCGCCGTGGCGCGGTATTGTTACTCGATGAGATCGACTGTTCACGCGCAGGCAGCGCCATTTCTTTACAATCTGTACTCGAAGGTAAGGGAGTCTTTATCAAGTCTAAAAAAGAGTGGGTACACCCTGCGCCGGGCTTTCAAGTCTTTGCAACTTCAAACACCAAAGGTAAAGGCTCTGAAGACGGTACTTTTATCGGAACGAATGTTATGAACGGGGCGTTTCTTGACCGATTTGCGGGGACAATCGAACAGGCTTATCCGACACCAGCCATTGAAGAGGCTATTCTCAAACGCTACTTTATTGAATATCTCTGGAAAGATGCCGCGCAGGATGATAAAGACTTTGACGATGCTTCTGCCTTTATTGAAAATCTTTGTCGCTGGGCTAAAGACTCGCGTGATAATTATGACAATGGTGCGGCTGATGAAGTCATTACGACTCGCGCTTTGATTAATATCATTAAAGGCTATTCAATCTTTAAAGATAAAAAGCGCGCAGTCTTACTGGCATGTTCACGCTTCGATGCCGCAACGCGCGATGCAATGATTGAACATTATCAATTATTGACAGATGACAAAGCGTTTTCAGACTATCCAGACGTATCCAATTCAGACGCAAAACTTACAATATAAGGAGCATACATGAAGTCTCTTAAAGACCAAATAGGCGGCGATCATTATAAACGTCTTAAAATTCAGCCTATTGTATTCTGCGAAGAAAACAACCTTACGCCATGCGAAGCCAATGTCGTAAAATATATTTGCCGCCATAGATTCAAAGGCGGTAAACAGGATATTGACAAAATTCGACAATATCTTGACATTATCGAAGACTTATACTATAATACCGACACCATTAACCATAAGAAAGATATATAAATGAAACTATCACAAAATACTATGAATATCCTTAAAAACTTTGTCAATATCAACACTGGTATTGTTCTACGCAAGACTTTGAACTCCGAAGACGGTTCTAAGATTATGACAATTGATTCTTCAGGCTCGGTTGTAGGTCGCGCCATTGTTGAAGACATTTTTGAAAACACCGCGCCTATCTATAACTTAAAGGCTTTTCTCAGTGTCTTAGACTCTATGAATAGTCCAGAGATTGATTTCCAGAGCGAGAAGGCTGTAATCAAGTCTGATACAGGCGCAGTGGCAACGGTTGTCTATGCTGATGAAAACTTTATTGATAGTCCGAAGAATGACGCGCAGATGGATAATTTCGATTATTCTTTTGATATGTACGCCGAAGACTTATGCAAGACTCTTTCAATGTCTGGTATTCTTGCCTTGCCGCATATTCGTTTCACGGGCAAAGACGGTAAAGTGACGCTTACAGCCCTTGAATTGAATAATCCTAATACCAACACATTTGATGTAACATTAGGTGACACCGATAAAGACTTTTCCGTTTGTGTTAAGAAGTCTTATGTTGATATGCTTCTTGATGGTAATTATACCGTAAATATCATGGATGGTAAACTTGCCCAGTTTGTCAATAAACAGGATACGAATATTTCATATTTCTGTGCTTTACAAGAAACTGCATAAGGATTAAACTCTATGACAAATGTTAAAAATTATCCTTGGGTTGAAAAATATCGTCCGGACTCTATTGATGGTTGTATTCTTCCCCCAAGGCTTAAAAAAGAGTTCAAATCTTTTGTTAAGAAAGGCGATTTTCCTAATCTACTATTAACGGGTAGTGCGGGAACAGGTAAAACAACACTCGCAAAGGCTTTGTGTAAAGAGTTAGACCATGATGTAATTCTAATCAATGCTTCGGATGAAAGAAATATTGATACCATTCGCGGCAAAATTAGAAACTTTGCGTCACATACGTCTCTTAGAGGGTCTAATAAGACTATTATCCTTGATGAGAGTGATGGTATGAATCCTACTTCAGCCCAACCAGCCTTACGCGCGGCTATTGAAGAGTTTTCAACGGTTCGATTTATTCTTACTGCAAACTATAAGAATAAGCTAATTGCACCTATTCATTCACGAACAACGAACATTACGTTCAATTTCTCAAAGACTGAGAAGAATGCCTTAGTCTTGGAATTTCTTAAAAGAGTCTTTGAGATTCTTGATATCGAAAAGGTTACGTATGATAAGAGAGTTGTTGCCGCTTGTGTGAAAAAGTATTTTCCAGACAATCGCCGTATTCTTAATGAATTGCAGCGATACTCAGTTGGTGGTGAGATTGACGTAGGGTTACTATCTGCTATGGATAAAGCCGATGTGTTGAACCTTGCGACATATTTCAAAGAGAGGGATTTTGGCAAAATTAAACAGTGGGTACAAGACAATTCCGACACAGACCCAGAGACTCTTCTTGATGAGATTTACACAGGCTTTTACGATCTTGTACTGCCTGAAGATGTCCCACAGCTTGTTATGGATATTCATGACGCGCAAAAAGATTCTCCGATAGTGGCAAATCAGGAAATTAACCTTTTGGCAATGTGTTCAAGAATTTTAGGAAACGTAGGATTTAAGTAATGGGTTACGATTTATTTAAAGAGATTATACCCTCACTGAATAGAAAGACTGGCAATCTATATGATGAAGACTCTTCAGATACCGCTGGATATCCAGCCTATATTTTGAATAAGTATTTTGCATATAATCCAGAGACTTTATTTTTCGCCGAATATTTAAATAGTGTTCCTAACCTATCGCCGAAAATGCACTATGATTTTCTATACTATGGGGTAGATAAGACTTCAAATAGATATGGCAAGTGGCCCAAAAAAGATGCTGAAAAGGAAGAGTATGTCGAGGCTGTTTGCCAGTATATGACATGCTCTTCCAAAAAAGCCCGAGAGTTTTTAAAATTCTTGACACCAGAAGACTTAAAAGATATAATGAAAGAAACAGGTAGATTATGAATAATGACGTATTTAAAGGCTTGGGGATTGAAATTAAACTCAAAGCTGAGGATGATTTCTTAAAAGTCAAAGAGACTTTGACAAGAATGGGTGTAGCTTCAAAGGAATTGAAGAACTTATCCCAGACTGCACATATTTTACATAAGGCTGGTAGATACTCTATTCTACACTTTAAAGAGATGTTCATTATGGATGGACAAGTATCTGAAGTCTCTATTGAGGATATTCAAAGACGGAATACCATTGTAAAATTATTGTGTAAATGGTCTTTGTTAGAAACGGTTGAGCCTTTGGAGTCTTTCTTAGCAGATCATGAGTTTATCACAATGTCATATCTTAAAGTTGTGCCATATGCTTTAAAGTCTCAGTGGACGCTAAAATCACATTACACCTTCAGCGGAGATAAATAATATGCCATACTCCAATGAAGAATGCGAGCAGATTGTTAATATTTGCGCCCAGTATGACCCACTATTAGTTCGCGCCCAGACAATTCAAAGTAATATCATTAATAGGCTTGCTGAAAATGATGGCGTAGCTGTTACATATGAGTCTTTGGTAGATATGCGAAAATGGCTTGATGACTATATGAAGCTTGGCGTAAGACTTAAAGCCTTTAACGATAAGGAAACTATGAATTGAAAGTTGTTAATATCTTATTTTTAGATATAGATGGTCCAATCTGTAATGAAAGATCATATTACGCATATGAGCAGGATAAACATAAGTGTGTATTCAGATCATGGGACCCGCTATCAGTAAGACTTATAGACAGGCTATGTATAGACTATAAACTTAAAGTGGTTATCTCTAGCACTTGGCGTAAAATACATGATGTGCCGACTATATTACAGACTTACGGCTTTCGCGGAGAGTTTCATCCATGCGATAAGACTCCTATGAAGTTTTCCAGGGCGGGACGCGGTACAGAGATTAAAGAATGGTTAATAGATCATAAAGACAACTATCCAAATGAGCATATTGGTAAAGTCTTAATTATTGATGATGAAGACTCTGGTGGTGATATATATTACGAAACGGCCCAGCTTGATTTGAAGCCTTATGCAGTCTTTAGTGATACTGATGATGGTTTTGGATATAGAGATTATAAAAAAAGTATTCAAATATTGAAAAAGAAGTTTGACATCTCTTTATAATGTGTTATTATAATCTTGTAAGAAAGATTTTTAACCAGAAGAAAGAGATTATATTATGCCTTATATCAGTACAGAACAAGTTAAAGCCATGCGCGAGAACCTGAAGAAGTCTTTACCAGAGTTTAAATTTAGCGTTCGCCGCGAAAATCACAGTAGTGTTGGCGTTTCAATTATGTCTGGTCCAGATATCTTCAAAGACCATTCATATACCGATGTTAACACTTTCTGGTACAAAGACCACTACGAGTCTGAGCCAGAGGCTGTTAAAGTTTTTAGTCGAGTTCTTGAAGCCATGAACGAAGTTTGTCAGGAGCGTGTTGAGAGTGTTGATGGAGACTACGGAAATATTCCAAATTACTACCAAAACTTGTGTATCGGAAAATGGGATAAACCCTACAAAGTGAAATAAAGCGTTTAAAATCACACTTATGGTAGGGTAGTACCATAAGTGTTTTTTAATTGATTTTTGTCTCTGTAACTATCTGATATTAAACGATAAAAAAACACGAATTTTATAGCCCTCTAAGGAAAAAACATGAATTATAACTTTCCACTCATTCGAAGTATTAAAGATGTTGAACATGCTTTAGATAAAGACTTCTTCATGGTTGCAGATCGTGGAGAGTACCTTATTATTAACTATCTTTATATGTCACCAGACGTTTTTCCAGAGATTGATCATTTTTGCAATATTCCACAGATTCGTAGAGAATTTCGCGGTATTATATTCTGTAAAGAGACTGGAAACATTCTTCGCAGACCATTACACAAATTCTTTAATTATGGTGAAAGAGCTGAAACGCTTAATATGGTTGATATCACGCGCCCACATAAAATCTATGAAAAAATTGACGGAACTATGATTGTGCCGTATTTCGTAGGTGATAGGCTTATTTGGGGTACAAAGATGGGTCAAACAGAATTTTCACATGATGTAGAAGCTTTTGTAGAGAATAATGATGTTTATGCGCACTTTGCGCGAAAGCTTAAATTACAAGGCTTGAATCCTATTTTTGAGTGGACAGACACTAAGAATAGAGTTGTTATAGACTATGGAAAAGAATCTTCTTTGACTCTTTTGGCAGTGAGAAATATATACACAGGACTTTATCATGATATTGAAGACTATAAAGATTGTGGAATAAAGCTTTGCACTGGCATAGAAGACACTTTTAATGGTGATGAATTTTTAACAAAGGCTAAGAATGAAGTAGGCAACGAAGGCTATGTAATTGCTTTTGAGGATGGACACCGATTAAAAGTTAAAAATGACTGGTATTGTGCTTTACACCGGGTCAAAAACGATTTGGCTAATGAGTCGGGTGTTGTCAAACTTATTATTGACAATTCTTTAGATGATATTAAACCTTTACTGAGTGCCGATGATTTAGAAGACTTGGAAGAGTATGAACAGTCTTTTTCAGACTCTATCAATAAGGCTGTGACAAGCATATTCGATATAAAACACAATCTTTATATAAATAAAACTACACGTAAAGAGTTTGCATTGTCTGCTGTGAGTATAGATGCTACAGAAAAGGCAATTATATTCTCATTATGGGATAATCCCGCATCAAGACTTGATATTAAGACTTTATTGCTATCTCATATTCTTAAACAGTGTACCAGAAATACAAAATTTGAATCATATGCAGAGACTTCATCAGTCTTTAAGAATACTATAAACTGGAATGATTGATAAATAACTTTCATTTCAAAGGATAATTATCTTGACAGACTCAGACATATTAGATAGAATAAGACTTAATACAGCGCAGATACACAGTATTAACAAAGAGCTGTCTAATGATAATTACACTTATACAGACTATGAAAAGTCTGAGTTTATTCTCCAGAAAGAGAATATTAACCGAGAGATTAAAATATTAGAAAGAATGATATGAAACACTTCGTTATGTTAATTGGTCTTCCAGCAAGCGGCAAAAGTACCCAAGCGGCCCTTTTTCCAGACTACGTAAGACTTTCCACCGATCAGATAGTTGAAGACTATGCAAAGTCTGTAGGCAAGACTTATAATGAGGTGTTCTATGAGGTCATTAAAAAGGCAACCTACACCATGGATAGACAATTCGAAGAGTCTTTAAAGCTTGGTGAGAATATCATTCTTGATAGAACAAATCTTACAATTAAGGGTCGGCATAAGTTTTTAATTAAAGTGCCTGAAGACTATAAGAAGACTGCAATTATAATGTCGTGTAATGATGAGCTTACACGAACAAGAAACGAAGAACGCGCAGAATATGGAAGAAATATTCCAGAGTCTGTGTTGAAGAGTATGGCGCATTCTATGGTATATCCTAGAATAAGCGAAGGTTTTAATGAAGTATTTCACGTATTTGGAGAGTAAAAAAATGGTTAATCCAGACTCACTAATAGGTAAGAATGTGTTTTCGATTACAGACCGTTTCGATAAGCTTGGCGTAGTCTATAGAGTTGCAAACTTTAATGGTCTAATCACCGCCGATTATATGCCTAATAGATACACTTTAGTTATTGATACTGAAGATAATATAGTAAGTGCTTATCTAGGCTAAAAAAGTATAAATATATTATGTATATAGAATAACAAGGAATAATATGAAAAGAGTTATAGTAGAAAGTCCGTACACTGGAAACAATGAAGAGAATGTCGGTTACGCGCGCGAGTGTATTCGAGACTCTTTAACGCATGGCGAAAGTCCTATAGCCTCGCATTTACTATACACCCAGCCGGGCATTCTTGACGATAATAACCCATGCGAAAGAGCTATAGGCATTGCCGCTGGTTTATGCTGGTCAAGATCGGCCGATTATGTTGTAGTCTATACAGATCGTGGTATTACACACGGCATGTCTATCGGCATTCAAGAACACCTTCGTAATGGTAAACAAGTGATTTATCGTTCACTTAATAATCAAAAATCTACACATACTGCTTGACATTGTTCCATACTGTAGTTATACTGTAGTTATAGTAATTCAATGAGGAGATATATTATGTTATACCTATACAATACCCTGTTTTTCATTTTTCTATTTGTGTCTACAGTCTACGCGCAGAATACCGTAGAGACACGGCTAGAAGCCACTGCCACTGTAGTCGCGCTTGAAGAAGTTGTGCGATACTGCCAAGCTACAGACTTTCAAGAATCTTTCTGTCAGTCTCCATTTGTATTATCAAGAATTGAACCAGACTCTTCGCCTGTCACCCAGAGTGAAGGCGATTTAATGTATTTTAGAGTGTACCAAAACAATGACAATGACAATGAATGAACATATAGCAAATATAGAAGGCGCAAATGATGTAAAAGTGTTGTCGTTTGTCGAAAATGGTTCGCGCGCGTGGGAATATAACTCACGCTTTAGCGATCATGACATAAAGGGTGTATATGTTTCAAATGATAAAACTCTATACCACACATTTGATGACAACGAGCAGAAGAGTATAACCTATCAACAAGGTGACGTAGACGTTTGTTTATACGATATTCGACAATTTTGCAAAATGCTTTATAATGGCAATGCTACAGCCTATGAAATGCTTAACGCAAAAAAAGAATGTCATTATAGAAGTCTTGACCTTAAATTGCCTACAGAATTTTGGAATAATGTTCGAAGAAGTCTTATGTTTCATTATTATGGTCTGGCCCATAAAACATATAAGAACGGAATAAGAAACGAAGAAGAGTCGAAATATCAGATATGCATATTAAGACCTTTACTTTGTGTAAACTTTATGCTACAATCTTATTCTACTACCTTCCCATTATCTATACAGACTTTACTAGAGTCTACCACTATGCCGTATGATGTATATGGTGAAGTCTCGCGTATTGTAACAAATAGGCAAAATGCCGTACAATACACACCAGACTTAAAGATACTGAAAAGACTCTATGCCCAGTTAGATGATATGAAGGATGAAATATTAGGCTACAGTGAAGTAGATTACAGATATATCAATAAGCCCTGTATAGACTCATTCTACAGACTCCACACACAAAAATAAAGAGAACACATGAAAGAATTTTATACGAACATACGCCAGTATGGGAATAATCTCCTATACCGTGGATATGACGCTTCGGGGAACGCCCTTCTTAAAAAGATTCCATATGCGCCGACTATCTATGCCCAGTGCCCAGAGACTGAAAAGGATAAAGAGTGTTATGATGGAACTCCGCTGAAAGCCATGTCCTTTGACTCTATCAATTCTGCAAAAGACCATCTTAAAGACTTTTCCAATGTTCAAAATGTAAAGCATTATGGTAATAGCCTCTTTTCGTGTGCTTATATTGCAGAAACATTTGCTGGAGAATTGGAATTTGATGTAAAGGCTATTAATAAGTGCTTCTTTGATATTGAGGTAAATTCAGCAAACGGCTTTCCAGACCCGTTTATAGCAAAAGAAGAAGTTACTTCGATTGCCTATAAAGATGCAAAAAAGAATATCATGTACGTATGGTCTTGTGAAAAGTGGGGCAAATTCGACTCAGAGAATCTTAAACATATTTCAAAGGATGAATTAACCTTTGAGATTGTATCATATGCTTATGAGAATGAAAAGAAGATGCTTCTTTCATTTGTTAATTTCATTCAACTTAACCCACCAGATATTCTTTCTGGTTGGTATTCTCGACACTTTGATATTCCATATCTTGTAAACAGACTCCAAAATCTATTTGGACCATCTGTGATGAAAAAACTCTCACCTTGGAAAATTGTCAATACACGAACAAATCGTGTTAAACAATTTGGTACACTTAAAACCGTTACGACATATGACATTGTAGGAGTCTCTGAATTAGATTATAGAGACTTGTATATGAAATACACATATTCTAAAGAGCCTTCGTATTCACTTGATTATATCACAAAGAAACATTTAAAAGTAGGTAAAATGGAGTATGAAGGTACTCTTACGGACTTGTTACAGAATGATTATCAGACTTACTGTGAATATAATATCATTGATACTCATAGAATACACCAACTTGACACGAAGCTTCAGTTTCTCGATCTTATCATTGATGTTACATATTCTGGAAAAGTGCCAGAATATACAGACTCTTTAGGGACTGTGAAATATTGGGAGATTCTTATCTATCAGCATTTGCATGATAAGGGGATTATTCCAGAGATTAAAGAATATGAGAACGGTGACGAATACTTCAAATTTGAGGGTGGGTATGTAAAAGAGCCTTTAACTGGACAACACCGATGGGTTGTATCCTTTGACTTAGCCTCTTTGTATCCTAATATTATTCGACAAGTGAATATTGGTCCAGAGACTAAAATAACAAGACTCGACATAGACCATATGGATTTTGTCAATGAGTTGCTGAAGACTTCAGATATTCTGAAACAGTATGGTGATGTATCCATTGCAGGAAATGGCGCACTATACCGCAAAGACTTTCAATCATTCTTATCTGAGCTTATGGAGAAATTCTTTAATAAGCGTAAAGTATTTAAGAAAAAGATGTTTGAGACTGAACACCTATTACTGAAGACTGATTCAAACTCTGAAGACTATCGTACAATGAAGACTTTGCATGGTGTTTATAAGATTAAACAGCTATCCACAAAGATTTTGATTAACGCCGCTTATGGCGCATTGGGTAACAAATACTTTCAATATTTCGATATTGATAATGCTTCGGCTGTTACTCTTACGGGACAGACATTTATTAAGACTTCTGTTAATAAGATTAATGAGTATATGACTAAGGTTACGAAAAAAGATAAAGACTTTGTCATAGCGGTGGATACAGACTCTTTGTATATTGATTTTTCAGATATTGTAGACACGCTTATGAAGGGTGAAACAGACCCTCAGATTATTACGGAAAAGCTTGATATCATATGTAAAAAGAAATTTGAGCCTATGTTTGCCGATATCTTTAAGAATATGTTTACATATATGAACCATAAAGACTTGACAATGGCTATGGAACGTGAGATTATAGCAGATAAGGCTGTGTGGACTGGTAAAAAACGCTACGCCATGAATGTCTATGATAAAGAGGGTGTCAGATATCAAGAGCCAGAAATGAAAATCATGGGTCTTGAAGTTGTAAAGAGTTCGACACCGCTAGTCGTTCGTGACAGACTTGAAGAGTCTTTATCTATCATTCTACGTAAGGATGAGAAGACTTTACATAATTTTGTGCGAGACTTTAAAAAAGAGTTTTTCATGATGAGTCCAGAGCAGATTGCCTTTCCGCGCGGTACGAACGAAATTGCAAAGTGGGTTGATGGGGTTACAGGACAATATAATAGTGGAATACCTATTCATGTTCGCGCGGCATTGGTCTATAACAAACTACTTACAGAAAAGAATCTCACTGATAAGTATGATCTTATTCGCGCAGGGGATAGTATTCTATTTTTATACTTAAAAATGCCTAACATACTGAAAGAAAATGTTTTTGCTTTCTTAGGCGAATACCCAAAAGAAACGAACATAGCCAGATTTATAGACTATGAACTACAATTTGAAAAAACCTTTCTCGATCCTTTGAAGGCTATTACCGATGAAATAGGCTGGAAGTGTGAGAAAGAAAACGACTTAAAGGGGATATTCTTCTAATGGAGAGTGAAGACGCAATTTTCTTTGCAGTTAAACAAGAATGTGCAAAAAGAATCGAAATAGCAACAAAGGCTTTAGGTTTAAGAATAGAAACATTCAGTTCGTACATAATTGCAGGCGGGTTGATTCCTATGCTGTACGATACTTATAGTGTGGACATTGAAGCGGAGCAGTGCTATCAGCGAACCGATGTTGATATATACTTAACGACTGATAAGCGCGCCGAAATTAAGGCTATTGTAAATGCGGCTGGTGAATTAGGCAACCACAAAGGTTTTCAAGTATATAGCAATACTTCACGAGCCTTAACCATTATAGTTGATAGTGTCTCTTATCAGTTTATCAAGATGCACCAAGGAAACCCCGAAAGAGATATCACACCTACTTTTGATTATGAACACTGTAAAGCATACTATTCTTATACGTCAAATACTCTTAACATGACTAAAAGACAATTAGATATGATACAGAATAAATACACCATACATTATCCTCCAAAGTCTGTAAACGATTATGACAGGGCGCGTAAATGGCATTCCAGAGGATATAAGGTATATGATGAAAATAAAGTTGAAATACCGTAAATAGTATTTGACATAATACATATATTATGATATACTAAAAACAATCACACACATCGAAAGGTACTAATATGTCGGGAACAACTTCCGTATCTAATCCCCTATTGAAAAAATTACTCAAAGGCAAAGGCTCTTCTTTAGTCTCTAAGTCAGAGTTTTTCAATCTTACAGACGATTCTTTTGTTAAAACAGCATACCCAGCAATGAATATCATTCTTTCAGGTTCTCCTAATCGTGGATTATCACCGGGCTTTACCGTAATTGCTGGTCCATCACGACACTTTAAGTCTCTACTAGGCTTGGCAGTCGTATCGGCATATCTCAATAAACATAAAGATGGTGTTTGTCTTTTTTATGACACTGAATTTGGTATCACTGAAGAGTATATGAAAGCGCAGGGTGTTGATGTTTCACGAGTCGTACACATTCCAGTAGAGTCTGTAGAGAAGATGAAAATTGACATTGCTCAGAAACTTGAAGAATTGGTAAAAGGTGATAAAGTCATAATCTTTGTAGACTCTTTTGGTAATATGGGGTCTGATAAAGAAGCACAAGACGCTTTAGACGGTAAAACTGTAGGCGATATGACTCGCGCAAAGGCTTTGAAGTCTCTATTCAGAATCATTACAGCGAAACTCACCATTAAAGATATTCCGTGTGTCGGCATTGCCCACACTTATCAAGAAATTGGATTGTTTCCAAAGACTATTATTGGAGGCGGGTGCCTTACCGCTGGACATAAGGTATTAACTGAAGGCGGCGCATGTAGTATAGAAAATATTGTCGTAGGCGATAAAGTTATGACTCACGATGGTACGTACCAGTTAGTGACGCATACATGGAACAAACATACACTATTAGAGCCTAAGCCCGATCTATACGAAGTTGAGATGGAAAATGGCGTAAAGTTTAAATGTTCGGCTAATCATAAACTATTAACAACTGATAATAAGTGGGTTGGCGTGACAGATTATAATAATGAAGATATTCTCGCTGATTTGAAAATTAAAAATATTAAAAAAATTGATAAAGAAGATGTATATGATTTGACCGTTGAAAATAACAACTCATATAGAGATGTTAATGGTATTAATCACCATAATACTGGGCTTATGTTCGCGGCGAATACTGCCATTATTATCACAAAGGCTATGGAAAAAGAGGGCAAAGAATTAAAAGGCTTTACCTTTAACTTAAATGTGGAGAAGTCTCGCTTCGTAAAAGAAAAGGCTCGCATTGGTCTTAAAGTCTTATTCGACTCTGGTATTGATAAGTATTCAGGCTTGCTTGATCTTGCCTTAGAATCTAAACATATTATTTCACCTACAAACGGTTGGTACGCCTTACCCGCTAGTCCAGACTCAAAGGTTCGTAAAAAAGACACAGATATCTGGCTTGAAGACTTGCTCAACAATAAAGAGTTTGTCGCATATATAGAGAATAAGTATAAACTAGGCTCAGAGTCTACAGGAAAGGTATCAAGTGATGAAGAGGAATAAAGCATATACCGTAGTGAATCCTTTGGTTATTAAGGATAGAAAAGATACGTCTCCAGACTTTATAGACCTTCGATTGACGGAAGACCCTTTTAAAGACTGGATTTTGACTATACACAAGATTAATATCGCTGATGATGGTCAAGCAGGGTTTGAAACAGTCATTCAAGGAATACCTAAGAATATTTCAGATGCATACTTAAATACCTGTATGCCAGCTTTGAATGATACCCTTACAGGTGTTTTTTATGATATACTCGAAACATCCTTAGAAAGAGCATACGATGAAATTAGAAACAGCAATTCTGAAAAATCTACAGTATAGTAAAGATTATGTTCAGGCTGTTCTACCACACCTTAAAGAGTCTTACTTTACAGAATTTGATACGAAAGAGTATTTCAATATACTGAAGAATCATTTAAATACGTATGGTGAACAACCATCATACGACACTGTTAAAGTCTATATAGAAAATCTTGCCGTAAATGAAACAACACACACAAGACTTCTTAAACGCGCAAAGCTTATAGACAGTAAGAAACACTCCAAAGAGTCTCTACAATGGATTATAGATCAGACTGAAGAGTTTTGTAAAGATAGGGCTTTAGACTTAGCTATTACAGAGACTATCAAAATCTCTACGGACCATACGGGCAAAATTTCAAAAACGTCTATTCCTAACATTCTTGCCGAGGCTTTAGGAGTCTCATTCAATACGAATATCGGACACGACTATCTTGAAGACATTGCCGAACGCTTTGAGTATTATAACGAACAGGCGCATAAGATACCGTGTCATTTGGATATGCTTAATCGTATTACTGGTGGTGGTGTAGAACCTAAGACGGTGAACTGTATTCTTGCGTCTACAGGTGTAGGTAAAAGTATGTTCTTATGTGATCTTGCGGCAAATTATCTTAAAAGAGGGTTAAATGTACTATACATAACACTTGAAATGGCTGAGAAAAAGATTGCTCAAAGAATTGATGCAAATCTTATGGACATTAATATGGATGAGTTTAAGGGAATTACAGCTAAAAAGTGGGGACTTAAAACGAAGGCTTTAGAGAGTCTTCAAGGCAGGCTGAAGGTTAAAGAATATCCTACGTCTGGGGCAGGGGCATTGGCTTTTGATTATCTGCTTAAAGAATATAAGACGCTTAACGGATTTGTGCCTGATGTTGTCATTGTAGACTATTTGAATATTGCGGCTAGTGACAGGTTTAAAGACAATTCAAACTCATATGGTTATGTAAAATCAATCTGTGAAGAGTTGCGCGGATTTGCAGTGAAGAATAATGTCGTGCTTTGGACAGCGACTCAAACGAATAGATGTCTTTCTCCAGACACACTGGTTCACGAAAAAGTAAAGGGTATTATAGCAATTAAACATCTTGTAGAAGGTGATTGTGTATTATCTAAAGACAACAAATTTAATACTGTTAAAGACACTTACAAAAACTCGAAGACCAAAGTATATAAAATAATTACTAAATCAGGAAAAGAAATTGTATGCTCCGATAATCACCTATTCCCTGTAAACACTTTAGATAATATACAGTCTTTAAAACAGGGTCTATCCATAGGAGACACACTTTTCATAAAAGAGGACTCTACAGACGAAATTGTAGATATTATAGAAATGGGAGAAATTGAGACTATAGACATTGAGTTGGATGGTGATAGACTTTTCTACGCCAATGGAATATTAACACACAACTCGGGCGCGGATAATAGCGATATTGATATTGCCAGTACCTCAGACTCTTTTGGTGGTCCAATGACATTCGATTTCTTTTTTGGTCTAATATCAAACGAAGAGTTGGCGAAGGCTAATCAAGTCTTAATTAAACAGTTGAAAAACCGTTACTCAGACGTGTTTAAAGATACAAAATTTGCAGTAGGTGTTGACAGACCTAAAATGAAGTTCTATGATATAGTAAGTACCTCCTATACAAATGGCGGTTCAACTACAACTATTCCAAGTGTGAAAAACACTACAAAGAATAAGTTTACAGGAATTAAAGTATGATGTATCCTACAGACTATACCATAGAAGAATTACACCAAGCCATAGTCGGCAAAGAGTTACTACACTTAGAAACTATGCGTTGCGGTATAGTCACACATATATTAGAGTCTTATGACATGCTGGTATTATGGGATACAGACTCTGAGATGCATGATTCATATACAGACACTTACGAAGACTTAACGGTTCAAGACTGTGTTTGTATCGCACCATTGACTACGCTTCTTAATCTTAACGAATGGTCTTTACTATGACACAGACTTTTAGATTCTCTAGTGACTGGCATTTAGAGTTTTACACATACCGCACGCATATTGGTAGTCCATCGCGGGATATTAACCAATCATCAGTTTTGCAAAAGACTGAAGGCGAGGATAAGCAAATTCTTCTATTGGCTGGTGATATATTCACGGCAAAGACTTGTGATAATTGGATTCATCTATTTGACAATCTTTGCAGTCGTTTTCAACATATCTATATGATTCTTGGCAATCATGAACATTATGGTTACAATTTCAATAGAACATACGATACAGTTAATCAGTTTATCTTGCCGTTTCACAGTAAGATGACATTACTTGATGATGAATATGTAGAGATTAATAAGGATACCGCACTCTTTGCAGGTACAATGTGGTCTTCATATCATAAGGATGGCAATTTTCTTATTAACGATCAGATGATTGCGAAACAGATGATGAATGATTACAGAGTCGTTGAAGGCTTTTCTCCAGAAATGGCTAGACTTTCTTTTGAAAAATGTAAGAATTTACTTGACAAGTACCTTACAACCTGCTATACTAATAAAATAGTAATGACGCATCACGCCCCCTCGTATCAATCGGTACATCCTAGATTTGTAGGCTCGGCATTAAATTCATCATTTGTTAATGATCTTGATGACTATATAAAAGACTCTGATATCCATACTTGGCTACACGGACATATACATAATAATGTAGATTATCGTATAGGCTCTACTAGAATTTTAGCAAATCCATACGGATATTATTCAGAAAATCCTACAGACTATAACAGAAATTTGACATTTACAATTTAAGATAAATATTCTAAACAAGGAGTATTACGTAAAATGTCAAATCTTATTCAATTTCCATATGAAAAAAGTAAAGGGTTCATCATGAATCAAAAAGATATCGTACAAAGACACTTAATCACAGAGACTCCAGAATCATTTGAATACAAGGTGACTGAACTTGTATGGCAAGAAGATATCACATATCTTGATGCTGTATTGACACTTACAGAAGATATGGAAAGTGAAACAATTCATGCGCTTATCTCAAAGCCTTTATATAAGGTATTGGAGCGTGAGGCAAAGGAATTATCCCTTTTGAAAGCGAAAAAACAGCCTAAACTGTTTTCATAATATGCTTAGTGCTTTTAGATTTTATGAAATGACTATTGCAATGCATAACCACTTTAAAGATGGCAGTGCGTACAATTATTATAAGTATGGCGGTAGGCTTCGTATTAAAGAAGATACATTCTTAGCCCTAAAACCGAGATACTTATACGAAAAACTTGCTCGGAGAATGGGCTCTGAAAAGAATGCGCTTATATTCTTAGCCTCTAATCACATGACAGGCAGATCGTTTGTAACAGACTATTCACATGACACATATCTTAAATTCGTAGGATATGGCGATTCAATTCAATATAAGTATGAACAATCATGTAAAAAATATATCCGCAATCTTGATAAGTGTATCAAAGACTGTCAGACAGGCGATGAGGATGCTATATATTTTTTCATTCTTTTGAATGAAGCCTATAAAGGACAAATCTTCAAACAATATAAAACGGATGATATTCTTTGGGATAATACCGAAGAGACTCTTAACAAAATTACACCATTCTTACTTGACGCTTGGTGTATAAATAACGATACTTTACAGCAACTACGTAAAGTGACGAATTATATTATGACAACCTAACTATATTATGTATGTTGGCGAACTTATTTAAAAAAAGGAAACTACATATGACTAAATCTTTTAGTGAACTACGCAAACAAAAATCTAACTTCAAAAACCTCCAAGACTCATTAAAGACTAAAAAAGACTATTCGGATGATCGTTTCTGGTCAGCCCAAATGGATAAGGCTGGTAATGGCAGTGCTGTTATTCGCTTTCTTCCTGCCCCACAAGGCGAAGAGTTGCCATATATCAAACGCTTTGAATACGGCTTCTCCAGATCAGTAGGTGACAGTAAGAAATGGTTTATCAATAACTGCCCCACAACTATTGGTGGAGAGTCGCCTGTTCTTGAAGCAAATAATAAGCTTTGGGAAGCTGGTGGTGAGGATAACGAAAAGACTGCTAGAGATAGGAAACGCCGCGTATCTTATTTTACCAATATTATGGTAATTAAAGACCCAGCAAATCCCGATAACGAAGGCAAAATCTTTTTGTTTAAGTTTGGACCAGCAATCTTTAAAAAACTTGAAGAGGCTGTAGCCCCTAAGTTTGACGATGAAGACCCTATCAATATCTTTGACTTTTGGGAAGGTGCAAACTTTAAACTTCGCATCACAAAAGAGTCTGGATACGCAAACTATGACAGTTCACAGTTTGATAAGGTTAAACCATTGTCGGATGATGATAAAGTCTTGCAAGACATTTGGGAGACTAAAATGCACAGTCTTAAACAATTTATCGCTCCAGACCAGTTTAAGTCTTATGAAGAACTCGACAAAGAGTTTAACAGATTCTTAGGCGTAGAGGGTGATAAAGCGGCTAAGAGTGCAGATGAAGACTCGCTTGACGAAGACTTAGCAAGTATAGCAAAGGCTCAGACAAAAGGTGACGAAGCCTTTGACGATGATGATAATCTTGATGATATCTCATTAGAAGATGACGATGATATGGAAGACTTGCAAAAGCTTCTCGAAGACTAAAAGACCACTTTATCCTTTAAAAATAGGGGCGATCTTGGGTTTCTTGTTATAATATTTCCTGATATTACATTTGTATTATTAACAACATTTGTAATAGGATTTGAAACAGAAGCTGGAGTGTCGCCCCTATTCATCATTGCCATATTATATTCTTTATTTTGCTTGTTAATCGCATCTTGACCTGATATAATATTAACAGCCTTTTGATTTCTTTCTTCGCGTCTTTTAATAGGTGCAGGAATCTTCTCTTTAGTATTTAAAAAGTCTTTAACAGAATCTGGTAGGATATGTCTAATCTTCAGTGTATCGACAATACCACTAATCCAGTCTTTAATACCATTTAAGAGCATTGCTTTACTTGTAGAGAAAAAGTTTGAAAATCCAGCCCACACATCAGAGACAAAATCAGAAGTCTTTTTTGCACTTTCTATACCAAATTCTCTGAAATTCTCTTTAGCATTATTAAAACCCTCGCCAACTCTAGTGAAAGTCTTTGATACAGCCTCAGAAGACTTTTTGCCCCATTCGGCGAATTTCTTTGTACTCCACTTGAAGATATCACGAATCAAATAAATTGTACCCATAATAAACTCTTCGCCTGTAGCGTATAAGCCTTTCCATGCGGCTTTACCTAAATTACCAGACTCTCTATATTCTTGAACAAAAGTCGGTATGCCTTCTGTAATGGCGGCAATTACTCCAGACGCTATTAGTCCATATACAGGTACTGCTTTTGCCGCACGTCCCGCGGGTTTTAAGGCTGGTTTCACCGCATCTTTTGCAAACTTAGTGATCTTTGATCCCATCGTAGGCTTTTTAACAGGATCGGCAACTTGTTTAAACGCATCCTTGGTAATCTTTTTATCGGTGTTTAAAGGTTTGTCAAGCTTTTTAGCTTTTTCTGCTTTCTTCTCTGCTTTTGATGATTTAAGCTTTTTAGCAACGCTTGTTAAGCCTACTGCTCCTGCAATAGCCCCTAAGCCTGTCATTAATGCTGTTTTCATCGTAGCCCCGAGCAATACTATAGACGGTACGATAAAGTCGGCAAGCTTGGCTAAGAATCCCTTATCCTTTTTTTCAATCTTTTTGATACTAGGGATTTTACTTTTGACGGTATCTTGTGCAGTCGCACGTTGATTCTCAAACTTTCTACGCTGTTCGGTATTTTTATCAAAGGCAAGCAAGGCTCTCGTAGTCTCTAACTGTTTTTCAGATATGTCCCACGCACTACTTGTTATATCAATAAGTGTCATAAGCTCGTGAAGAATAGAGTTATTTGTATCTTGCATACTCTGTAAGAATACGTTAGTCTTCGCACTTTCTTCGGCTGTCTTTTCAGTATTCTCTTCAATCTCATCGTCATACCCGCCAAAGTTTCCTTTGATATCAGACATAAGACTGCCTACCATTCCAGATAATTTACCAATCTCAGGCATTTCAGAGTATAGACCACTCTTTACAACATTGAAAGACTGTGATAACATTTTATTTGGGTTTAACGCATCCTTTGCACTTGAAGCAACACTCCCTAGCCTATCGCCCGCAGTTTTACCTACAGCTTTTGCGCCCTCAAGGGTAGCTTTTCCACCTGCTTTTGCAGTATCTTTAAGACTCGGTAAAGGCATTACATATCCTCAATTCCACGACCATCAACCAATGGTTCGATTGTATTTGAAATTTGCGTACTTACTCTTTTATCAGACACTTTAATCTTTTCAATACTCACATCAGTCCATGCCGCTCCTGCAACATAAAAACCTATGGTTGTAAACATAAGACCAAATGCGCCTAATACGATAGTCTCGTTTACTCTGGAATCAACTCCGAAAATCATAATGTAGGCTATACAGAATGCACAAAATCCCAGCGTGAGAAATATAACCCTACGCCGATTCTTCCAAGATGGTCTACCCTCTGAGGGTTTCATAATCTCATGATCTTCTATATATGTTTCTTTTTTAATATTCATAGTGGTATTTATTCATTTTGTTCTGTGATATACTGCTCGAAGAGTCCAACGTAGACTTCGCGCTCCCAAGGTATCATATTTTCCAGTTCTGCTAAGGAATACTTATAATGTAACATCAGTGTAGAGTTAATGTTATAATAAAGTATTAACGATTCTCCTCCAACCGTTATGTTAAAAAACTTTTCAGACCTTGTAAGGTAACGTCTTCTTCATGTTTACACTGATCGCAACATATTTTATGAGTTAAAGATAGTTTTGGTAGGTTTTCAAAGTATTCAGTGATCTTCGAAAACTGTTCTGGACTCATAGACTCTAACCATTGTGCAAACTCTTCGTCTGTAAACTCGTAAATGGTCTCACTCTGAAAAACACACTCGACAAACTTAGGCACTAATTCATATAATACATCACTGTCTTTACTGGTGGCGTATTCTTGAAGAGACTCAATCAATGAGAAGTCTGGTGCAAGCATAACAAGACCAATTTTCTTATCTTCGTCTAGCATAACAGTTCGCGCTTCTAAGTCTTTGTTACCAATTACTTTAGCCTCTTTCAAGTCAAGGTCAATATTGATAATGTTATTACACGAATCGCCATTCTCTTTTTCTTTTTGACAAGAAAAAGCCATAGGAACTATCTCGCCTTTTGATTTCATTCTAATTTGAAGAAAAATATATTCAATGTCATACGTTTTAAGACTGTCAATATCCAGTGCATTGAACGTACAGTTATCAATAATATCCTTTACAGCCTGTAGCGCAGTCTTTATACTGTCTTCCTGCTGGGCTATGAGGATGACCTTCTCTTCTTTAACAAGAAATGGTCTATATTTTATAGTCTTTCCTGTGCTTGGTACAACTGTCTCATACTTTACACAGTCTAATACTGGTAGGCTCATTATACTATTTCCTCGTTATGACTATCTTTTGTAGCTTCAATATACATTGTGTATTGTGAGGGTGTGATGCTATGTTTGATAGAAGTTAATAAGTAATATCCAGAATAAAATAGATTCGGAACACTCTTATATGAATTGTCTGGTGTAGGTTGTGTTGTATTTATATCAATATTGACGCAATCTCCTACTTTATGTTTACTATTTCCTGCAACTTCAAAGGATATTACATAATTACCAATTTTACCAAGTTGCATCAGCCTATTTTGAATATATTCTTCTGGACCATTCTCTTTATTAGATGGTTGAAGTCTTGCAGTAGACGAACTTGTAATATTATTGGCACTATTCCCCGTATTATACGTAAGAATCCTATGAGAAAGTGGTCTATCTGTTAAAGTCTGTTCTAATGGTAGCGTTGGATTCTTTTCCATAGTGGTAAACTCTGGAAACTTATCTTTAAAGGAATAGTCTTGTTCGCGCATTTGTCCAGTCGATATGTCAAATGAATACATACGTGAAGCGTACAAGCCGTTGCGTATATTTTCAACTGTATTATATGCGTCTTGAATCTGTAAATTTATAATACTCTCAGACTTTGTATTTCTATTTTTTGTAAGGTTTTGATTTGCATCACCATACACAAAATCCGTTGTATTATATGCTTTAGCCTCTAAGAGTGTATCCAGAGAAACGAAATTAAACCCTCGCTTATTCTCAAAGAATAGGAATGCCGCCGATTTTGTAGATGGTTTTTCACCTTGCGCCATTCTTATTGATCGGCCGGAAAGCCATGAAACGATATCAAACGGTTTCATATACGGGAATGATATGACAGGCTCTGTGTATTTTGTCTTTTCAATGAATAATTCATAACTATCATCTTCATTTGTAATCTCGTAACGACACTCGATAAAGCTACTATACATATAAGGTGATACAAAATTATTGTAATACCCGTCATATATCTTACTTGACTGTATCCCCAAGCCTTCGCCGTATTCGTAGTCTTCAGTCAAGACTAACTCCACAGCTTTTGAATTTGATAAATTTCTAAGACCCTTTGAGAGTCTAGTTGAATCGTTTTTTAATAATTCAGGTGAAGCAAAATTAAGTGTTATAAGTTTAGTGTAATCATTCACTTGCGTGATATCAGTTACGCTTATTATGTCAAACGTGCGGTGTAAGAAGTCTACCTTTTCATTTAAAGTAGATGAATAATTATAAGAATATACCTTTACGCGCAGTCTTTCAAAGCCTATGATGGGAAGTCTATCAAAGAGTTGGATATTGTCTTCAAGCGTAATTGAGCCTGTAAGCACTGGTGAATACATATCTTCATATATAACAAGCTCGCGTAATTGTGGCACAAGATTAATCTCTTCTCCAGTGCGAGTAAGTAACTCTAAATTCTCTATAACGGGAGTTACAGAGCCTAAAACTTGGTTTGTTGAATTATCGGACATTTTGTAATTGTTGTTCTATTTCTGATAATAGTTGCGGTAAATATGAAGGCTTCAATAGTTTGATTCTTTGTCTCTTTTCATTTAAAGATTCTTCATACACATAATTCGTAACAGACTTTGAAAATGGGGCGCCAAAATCGACATAAGTACCTACGGGATATACAGAGCCTGTTATAGTCTCGTAATGGTGGATATTATATACATTTTCTGGACCATACTTATCTTTTACATAAGTATCTAAGTCTGAATCTGTCATATACCAACCATGATAAGGATCGCTGATATTATTCACCATCAACACAAGCCAAAACAATTCTTCATCATTGTAAAACTCTAAGGCAATGTCTTCTGGAGATTGTCCTGCACGTAATATAAATTTCTGAAAGATATTGAAATTAGTCTTAATATCATTTATAATAGAGAGCCTAACCGTAAGATTAGATATCTTTCTTTTATTATGTATAGTCTTAGGATAATTATTATACACCCGGATTACCCCTTCTTAAAAGTTCGGTTTCAAGGAAAGACATAGATAGATTCACTTGAACACTATGTCCAGACTCAAATAACTGTATCTGAGAGCCTAGATTTGTTGATATATTCGTACATACAGCGGGCATGTACTTTGGAAAGCCGCGTACATTATTAAAGGATATCATAAATTCGGCTGGAAATTTAAAGAATGCACTCTTATCTAATACCAATCTTTCAAGACTTTCACCAGCCTGAGTCATGCCCTGTAGACCCTCGTTTAAAATACCTTCGCCTTCTTCAGCTTCAGGCAAAGCATATTCAGATAGTGTGCGAATAAGTTTGCCAAGCGTTTCAGCTTCCTGCAAAGATTGTGGAAAGAATGTGTAATCTAATGTAAAGGTTCTAGGCTCGTGACCTTCAAATAAAGCCTGTTTCTTAGGGTTTGCGGTCTTACTGGCAACGATTCTATTAATACCGCCTAAGATCATAGCATTCATTCCGCTTGCTACAGCTTTTAAATCGCCTTGCGAAGCGTTGTCAAGAATTTTCAAGGCTTGCATATTAGCCATTTCCCAGTTCATAGTTTTTGAATCGCTTATCGGATTCTCTGGCAAAGGTAAAGCAATTCTTGCATGAGTCTTTTTCTCGGTGTTTACATCTTTTGCCTTGCCTCTATCCCATACAAAGTTTCTTTGACGAAACTCTACAATTTCAATGAGTGTCCAAGGAAGCGGTTGTTTCCTAGTCTTATCTAAAAGATCGTTTGGATACCGAAAGCTGGTATTCTTGTTAAAATCGCTAGTCATAAATATTCCTTTACATTCATAACATATTTATAAAACATAATGAGAAAATCTTACAAAGGTACATATAGACTTAAAAACCGCGCAAAGTATAAAGGTGATCCTACAAAAATTGTATGGAGATCGTTATTGGAAAGATCGTTCATGGTTTGGTGTGATAATAATCCAAATATTATACAGTGGCAAAGCGAAGAGGTTGTTATACCATACATATCGCCTGTAGACGGAAAGAAACACAGATACTTCCCAGACTTTACTATAACAAACACAGAGAATGAAACTACGATTATAGAAGTTAAACCAGAGTCTCAGACTATGCCGCCAATCGAACCAAAAAAAGAAACACGCAAGACTAAGCTACGATACCTTAATGAGTGTAAAACTTTTGTGGTCAATACTGCAAAATGGGATGCCGCGCTTGCGTACTGTAATAGAAAAGGATATAAATTCTCTATCATAACCGAACACGATATAAAAAACATTGTAAAGACTGGTAGAAAGAATAAATAAGAGTATGGCTAAGAAAGAAAAACCTTTAACCCTTTTGCAAAAACTCGAAAGAGGAGCGCAAAGTCGTAAGCTAGATAGATTCTCTAGCCAGTCTGTTACATGGTATAAAGACAAAGTCAAGACAATGGGTGGACAAAACACTCGTGATACGCTTATTAAAAATCAGACTGAGCGTGGGTTTGGTTTGTCGCGCACGCCCGGAATAGGCTTTATGTATTCTTTTGTGTATGATGCCAAGCATAAAGCAACATTGCCGTATTGGGATGCTTTTCCGCTTATAATTATGGTTGGACCAGCAGAAGGTGGTTTTTATGGTCTTAATGTACATTATCTATCGCCTAAAATGAGGGCTTTATTCTTTGACAAGCTTCTTGCATACACAAACAATAAAAGGTTTGACAAAAAGACCAAATTTGCTATATCATATTCTATGCTTAAAGGCGCGGCGAAGTTGAGTATATTTAAACCAATGTTCAAACACTACTTACATAGTCACGTAAAGTCTAAGATTGTTAAAATACCATCTGAAGAGTGGGAAGCCGCTTTATATCTACCTACAGCAGACTTCAAAGGGGCTGTCAATAGTAAAGTATGGTCTGACTCTGGTAAAAGCAGATAAAGTCATATAAATATAGTTATGACAAAAGACATCACAGAAATCTACGCCCATCTTAATAGAAACTTTCTATTAAAGCCTTATCTATATGAAGTAAGGATTCTCGGTGGAACGACTGTTGAAGACGCTTCACAAGACGTTATGCTAAACTGTTCACAGGTGAATACACCCGGTACGAACATTATCTTTTCACAATTTCGCAAATGGGCAATTGGTAATATTCATAATATGCCAATGGGTAAAAGCTTTACGGAGCTTAACTTAACATTCTACGAGTCTGAATATGAAAAGGAAAGAGAATATTTTGTAAAATGGCAAGAAAAGATATTCAATAAGAGTTCTCTACGCTTTGCATTCTTTAAAGACTATGTAAAAAATGTTCACATTATACAGTATGATAAGAAAAGAAACAAGACTTATGAGTGTATTGTCAAAGACGTATTCCCCTCAAACGTATCACCACTCGATAAAGGTTATGCAAATGAGGGTATAGGACAATTTAATGTAAATATGCAATTCTACACAGTCGAAGAATTATACTTTGATAAGGACAAAGGCTTCAATCCCTTTGCTTAATATATGTCAATATTTAATAAAATATATAACGCCCCGCAAATAAACTCCAGCCTTTATGAGTCTGGAGCATACTTAGGTAGGCTTGATATTCTTATGAGTCGAGCGCGAAGGCTTGAATTTGTCAATGAGAGTAAGATTCTTGATTATATTCAAGTTGAAGGCGATCCGAACTATCGTAGAGATAAGAATAGATTCAAGCTTGAAAACATTCTAGGCAAGGTTGCAACGGCACAAAGTCTGTTTACGACAATTAGTGGCAATTTATCTATGATCGGTGTATATAATTTTATTCCTGCTAACGTACAACAAATGTTTGTAGACGGTTTCTCACTCTTAAACACAAATCTCGCAATCTTAGACAGTGTGCAGAATGGTCTTTTATTCTCGCAGATAGAACAGGTATTCTTTAAAGACCTTGAAGTTCAGATTGCAGGAATTAACATATCATTCTCGGATGTTGTAAATATGCTTTATGTACTGGAAGAGAATATGCCATTATTAGAGTCTATAAAAAATAGTGGTCTAAGATCAATATTATCTTTACCACTCTTTAATATTCTACCTAATGGTCTTAGAAATATCGTAAATGCTGGGCAGTATGCAGATCATGCCTTACAAGCCTTTAAGAGTATTGAACAGCGCGAGAATGCCAAAAGCTCTTTTTTAGAGTATGAGAAACAATCACTACAGACTGTTTTAAATATAGACACGCTTGTATCACCTAGCGATCCACTCGGTATCAATAAAAAAAATAAAGTGGTCCAAGATATTAAATTAGACTTTTACAAATATGTATCGACATATACAGACTACCAACCTTTGATAGACTATGTAACAAAAGAGTATAATATAATTATTGATAAACACTTATTAGACACTGATATATTATTGCCTAGTCTATCGGAGTCTGTGAAAAGTATTAAAGTGTACTCATATAACGAATCTGTTCAGGCAATGAGTAGGGCTTTTTATAAAGTTGCCGATAGAATGATCGTTGATTTAGGCGTTATTAATAAGAAAACAGACTCGATTGATTATCTTGTTAATATTAAAAAGAGTCTTATTCTTAGAGAACAAATCAAGGTTAATCAGAATATCACACAAGAATATAGAGATAGTGAATTATTCTTAAAGAGTGTCATTGTCGGTAATGATATATCCGAAAAGAATATAGAAGACTTGAAGAATAGAGTTGAGTCTATATTTAATGAGAAAATGTTGGCGAATAATGGATAGACTCTTTCAGGGTAAGAATGGTTTTATATGGTGGTTTGGTGAAGTCGAATCAAATGGCGATCCTATGGGAGTTGGTCGGTGTCGCGTAAGAATACATGGTTGGCACAATCCTAGTATTGAAGAGTTGCCTACAGATGCCTTGCCGTGGGCTTATCCTATAACTCCTATTACAAACGCTGGGGTCGCTGGAGTTGGAAAGTCTCCTACAGGCTTATTGCCCGGTTCGGTAGTCTTTGGTTTTTTCTTAGATGGCGAATCTGGACAATCTCCTATTATGATCGGTGTCGCTGGTGGTGTAACACAGACTGAGTCTACACGCGCAACCGAAAACGGTTCTACAGACTGGTTTCCTAATGTATTCAGTATCTTTAAAAAAGAAGGCGATAATATCTCGCCACAAGAAACAGACTCTGTTAATGTTAACACAGACCCCGTTGATCCGCGTATGCTTAATATCAATAAAAGTGAATGGTGTGTTCCATTTTCAGGCTTTGTTTCAAGTGCTTTTGGAGAGTCGCGCGGAAACGGAACACATTTAGGAGTTGATATATGTCCAGCAGGATTCTTTAAACAGACTGATAAAGGTGCGTCACATATTAATGGAGTCTTAAAAGGACCAGCAGGGCTTCCCGTATATGCGGCGGCGGCAGGAAAAGTGGTTTGTATATTCCGCGCAGATAGGGGACAAGGTGGTAGAGTAAGTGATTATGACAAGCTTGGACCAAACGGTGTACCAAAAGGAAGATCGTTCGGTAATGCCGTGGCAATTACACACGAATTATCTACAGGCACATATACCACTATATATGCTCATTTAGGTGTAAGTCAAGACGCGGCAAAAGACGCGGCTGGAGCTGGTATAAGTGTTGGCGTAGGCGATACAGTCTCAAAAGGACAACAAATCGGTACAGTCGGTAGAAGTCATGTTTGGGATAGTCTGACACACCTTCATTTTGAGATTCGTACAGGAACAGCCCTTCCCGTTGCACCAAATGCCATAAACCCCGGCCGAGTGTTTCCACAACTTGCACACCAACACCAATCTTTCACAAAGACTGTATTAAATAAACAATATGATATTAGTCCATTGCCATTCAAAAAATCAGATATGCCCGTACGGGCGAAAGATGGTCCAGAATAATGAGTAAGTACACTAAAGATATTGACATTATACACGATTCTCCTACAACTGGTCTTGGAGGGTCTAATAATCGTGTAAATGTAATTAAGAGTAATACACTTGATGTAATCTCTACAGCCGATGATAATTTAAATTATACAGAGCCTTCAAGTCCTACACATACGGCGTATCCTTACAATAGCGTTACTCAGAGTCTTTCTGGACACGTAACAGAGGTTGATGACACACCGGGTGCGGAAAGACTTATGGAAATGCATAAGTCTGGTACATATTACGAGATTCACCAAGATGGAACAAAGGTTGTTAAAGTCTTTGGAGATGATTTTCATATATCACTCGAAGACAATGTCCTGACAGTAGGTGGCAATCTCAATATAACGGTGCAAGGCAATGCCAATATTCTGACAAAAGGTGATGTAAAACAGAAAATTGGCGGGAATTACGACTTAACCGTACATGGTAATATGACAACTCGTGTAAAAGGTGAAAAGCTAGACTACACAAAAGGAAATCATAATATTCAGTCTTTTGCAAATCTTGTATTGAGAAATGAGGGAGAGTTTGTGCATTATTCCAAAGGCGTATATAATGTGTCATGCGAAGCCTCATTCAATACTGTTTCAAAGAGTGGAACATCTATAGAATCGGCTGGAGTCGTATATGTAGACGGTTCGCAAGTTCATTTTAATAAACCGGGGCCAAGCGTACCATTTAAAGCTATATTAGATAACGATCCTACAGGTGGTCTATCTATTGAAGATTCTGTGTGTGAGCCTACGTTTAATAGAATTAAGAGTAGCGCAGGAAATATAGAAGATATGAATGATCTTGTAAATGATAAAAAAACTAAATATCCTAAAGATAGAACGAAGATAGACGGGGCATAGCCCTTTGCGAAGCATTAGAGTCTTCTCAATAAGAAATACATATTTGAAATTATATGGTCTATGAAATAGACATAGGTATTCATTATTGTAAGTCTGTAGAGAATAAACAAATTCAATGTTCTAAGTCTATATACAGTAAGAATCTTTAAGACTCTAATTGCTTCGCAATATCTACGTGGTATTATTTGTTGTATTTCTTATTTAAGTAAGACTGTTAAAAGATTACAGTGTTTTCGTATCCATTAATTAACATATTAATTTATAAAAAAACGAATTTTACTCGAATAAGACTTATTACAATAAGGGAATATATAATTCTATTATACACATCTTTCAAAACCTTGTCAAGTAAAAAATGCATTATTTTGAAATTAATTTGTATAATATGAATGTTTATAAATATGTTAAGATTATTTAAAAGGAATACACCAAATGGTAAAATCATATACAGAATTAACTGAATCACTTAATACAGATGGCGTAGCTGTAAATATTATGCCACACAGCGTTATTCGCAGTCTTTCATACTTTGCGCGAAGAGTTAGCAATGCTTTACAACCGAGAATGGAAGAGTTTATCAATACAATTGAACAAGAATTACACAAGTATGGTTACACGCTTGGTGAGATTGACGACTCAGCCTTTGATGATGCTGGTGAAGAAGGCTTTACAGTCTCTACATTTTCTACAGGTGAAGACGTTCGTAACGTATTCTTAACCTTACAGTATGAGAAAACAGCCCCACAGATTTACGATGTCCGTTCCACTGTTCTCATTAATCTTATTAAGCTTCAAGTACATGAAATTGATCCAGCCGATTTTGACAAGGTTGTAGAGACTGGTGAGGTTGAATTACAGAGTGATGATGATTTTGTTGGCGATGATCTGCGCGGTGAAGATGATTATGATGATTTGGCAGAAGCGGCACTCCATGAAGGCGAGCAGATGGTAACAATAAAACTGAAAACCAGCAATGAGTTTCTTAATAAAATTGAAAAGGCTTTAAAAACATCGAAACATCCCTTCGCAGAAAGAATGTCTTTCGATAAAGCAAAAAAAGAGTTTACAATGCCCAAATCCCTTGCTAGGGGGCGGGACGCGCCTTTTGACTTCTTAGACAGTATCGTAGGTTTTCCCCACATGACGCACATAACAATAAGTAATAATACTTTAACACTCGAAGAATCTAAAAAGTCTGGTTATCAGGAATACGTCAAGAAAATGATGGACGAACACTCTTTTGATATCGCGTCTGCCACTGATGAAGAGACTAAGGCATTCTTTATGAAGATTGATAAGGGTTATAATGCTGAAGATGAGTCTGGCGAAGATGGTCTTAAAGAGAGTGTTGCAAAATTTAAGAAAATGAAAGACTCTGAACTTCTAAAGGCTTTGAAAAATACACGCGATACCGATGAATCCCAGTATGAAGCCATTGTAAATGAGATTGAAAAGCGTGGAATTAAAGAAAAATAATATGTTAGATACATTTGATCTAAATTCAAGTACCTATCTACTATACGCCGCAAAAAACTATGATAATAGTAATTGTGCCGACATTGCCGAATTTTATTCAGACTTGAATAGAATCGTACATATTAAAAAGCTTACTACACGCTATATGACAGATGATAATATATGTGAAAGACTGTATCTTAACCATTACATATCATTCTTCAATGTCTTTAATCCTTTTGCGGCAAGTAAGATACTATTCTTCAAGACTGGACCAGCGTATTATTCGGCTGTAAAGACCACTCTTACATACTTGAATAGGTGTCCACCTACTGTTAGAATAAATGGCGGGAATCTTCACACAAACTCTATTGCTATTGATGAAACGCTCATGAAAAGACTGGAAGCCATTTAATGACTACTATATTAGACACATATTATGCTTTTAGATTCTTATACCTATTGACAAAGGATTTTGAAGATACCGATGCTTTTAAGCTTGGAATCATTGATAAGGATGGTAAACAGCTTAAAAAGATTCGTCAATTAAGAACCAGCGAAGAAAAGAAGGCTTTTACACGCTTTCATAAGCTTGTATTCAGGTTAAAGGAATTGTTAAACAAAGTTCCAATGGCTAGTTCTACAATAGGCAGATATGCTACAGCTATTATGCTTATTAAAGAAGAGGTCGGAGAGTCTTTTGATGTTGAAAAAGTCTTTAGAGATTATCTTGAAGAGTCTGATATAATTTTACCATTTATGGTCCAATATTTAAATGAAGATGTAGACACTACACAATATACTGAAGTCTTTGGATTGTTGTTTGACGGTGAAGAGCTTATTGAAAACTTCACAACTGGTGTTGATATACCTAGCTTTGCAGGATCACGAGTCTTTAAGTGTAATGGCGATGTATTCAATAAATGCCGACATGGTAAAGAGAAATTTAAACAGTATAAAACTTTTGTTGGCGAAGACGATGAAATTATAGGCTACGCTCGTGGCAATCCTAAAAAGAATATCATTCTACAGGATGAGAATACAGGCGCAATGTTATACTTACGAAGGTTCAGATAATGTTAATGAAATATCTAGGTATTGGTTTTGGCGTTACAGTAATACTCTTTGGAGTCTATTTCTACTGGTCTCAGGCAAAGATAAGCACACAGAATAAAAAACTGGTTGCAAATGAAATTACAATTAAAACACAAGAATTAGTCATAACCGATATTAAAGACGATATCAACACAATTAAAGACATTAACTCAGAGTTGAATAGTGTTCAAGAATCGTTTACTGATAATACACGTAGACTTAATGAGTCTTTGCGTGGACTTGAAAGATATGCCGTAGAAAAGCCTTTGATGGTTGAAAGACTTATCAATGAATCTATGAGACTTCGCATACGCTGTTTCGCTTTGGCTACAGGTGAAAAAGCCTTAAAAAATGAAGAAAATGCCGTTTGTGCGCACTTACTGTAGGGTGATACCATAAGTGAGTTTTAAATGAATTTTGTCTCTG
>Ga0136588_1000083_pt1 | contig 34717 bp, 50 predicted proteins | sample AntRauMFilla1564_FD_104782 | JGI IMG/M metagenome (GOLD analysis project Ga0136588, IMG submission 104782) | Saline lake microbial communities from Rauer Islands, Antarctica - Metagenome Filla 1 #564 | ecosystem: Environmental > Aquatic > Non-marine Saline and Alkaline > Saline | place... | reverse complement strand
GTTTAAAACGCCGGAGCAGCTGGCCCAAGCACTAACAGGCTGGCCAGACAGCAGGCTGCGGGCCATACGAGTAGAACGTGCAGCACTGACCGCGCCGGAGCTAAGAACCGTAGTCCCGATATTCCCAGACATCGGTAGCCCCGAAACTACAGCCAAGGACCAAGCTAAAGCACAGCTGGCCGCAGACATCGCAGAACGTAACGGCGGCACGTCCTTGTTCGTAGGACACGGCTCGCGCCGGTCTTCGACTAACCTGTACAAAGCCTACTACGGCGATCGCGCCAACACAGGCAGCTACGGCCCAAACGACGCCGTGTTCTTGTCCGTGGAGGGGAACCGGGGCGGCTCGGTAGGGTTCAGTGACTCTGTGCAGTCAGAACTACAGGCGGCGTTAGCCGCTGGCGCTACTGTTGTTACCGACGCTAGGATCACCACGTACAACACGGGCGAAGCCGCCGCCGCAGACTTCTTAGAGAGCCGAGGCTACATTAAAGAAACCCGCGGGCAGCTGGCTGTTTGGAAGCCAGGCCCTGATGCTAAGGTGCTGGCTCCGAGAGACGTACTTGCGCCGGGCGCTGAAACTGATTTCTTGGACGAGTTCGCTAATGAGCCGCTAGGTCAAGGCGAGTTTAGTGAGTTCTTTGACGTTAAAAAACGCGCTGCCTTCATTAAGAAGCGTATGGATAATTTCCTCAAGCAGAGCTCACAGCCTAACAGTCTGAAGCGCTCACGCATGACTTCGGCAGCGGGCTGGAATTTAGATGCCGAGGCAGTGGAACGCGCCGTAACGTGGGTGGAGGACGTAGTCAGTGACTTCACCTCAAACATGGGGATGCCAGCGCCTGCCATAGAGATTTCTTCGGACCTACCGCCCGGAACGAACGGGCTGTACTACGCACAAGATAATGTCATTGTCCTAAACGCTGCCATGTTCAATAAAGATGGCTCGCCTAAGATAAAACTCATCCACACTTTAGTTCATGAACTAGGCCACGCACTCGAAGTAGAGACTCTACTCAATGCCTCTAAGGAGGAAGTGGCCGCACTTAACGCAGAGTATGGGCAGTGGCGATCCGAGATGGAGGCACGTTTAGATGCCGCGCCGGATCGACGAGTGGAGCTGGATAAGATCCTCAGTGAGAAACGAGGCACGTTAGCCTCATCCACCGAGTCCAAACCGCTAGAGGAACGAGTGTCGGAGGAGTATGTACTCGACCCGCGTGAGTGGTTCGCAGATAACGTCGCCCGCATGATTGTCGAAGATGGATTTAAACCGACGAATAACTCCCTCGCGCTTAGAGTATTTGAGTCCGTAGCAAGTGTATTGAAAAGACTGTACGGTAGGATGCTGGCTTCTCGACCTCTCGACAGTAGTGACACACCTGTTCTGAGGCAGCTGTTAGCCGACCGTAAGCTGCAGCACAGCGCCCGAAAAGACCCAGCGTTTAAGCGCCGGGATAAACCTACGACTGAGCAGGTACAGGCGCGGCTCGACGCACTTGAGGAACAGGAAGTAGAGGCTAACCGACTACGCGCTGAAATGACGCGGCTGCAGGCGGAGCTGGAACAGGCCATTGAAGACGGCGACGCCGCTCTGATACGGACTAACTTGACCCGCCGTTACCAAGCGGCCACTCAACTGATGGCTCTGTACGCCCAGCTCAAGCAGCAGCGCGTCCGAGAAGCTAAGGCTTCAGCCACGACCAGCGAGCAGCGCTGGGGCATCATGCTCGAAGAGATGCGGAAGGCCACACTCCAACAAGACACAGCGGAGGAGGTTGGGCAGAATAAAGCCGACTTCCCAGGCACGGATGACACGTACTACTATGCCCCGGTAACGGGGCAAGTGCCCCCGTGGGTAACTGATCCCTCGGACATTGATTCTGTCCAGAACGAAATGGCGTCGCCTAAGCAACTAGCCATTGAAGGTTCTAGGCTGACTCAGCAACTAAGTGACGCAGGGCTTGATAACTCCGTGCGAGTAATCCGCTGGAGCGAAGCCACTGTGCTCTTAGATAAGTCCGATGATAACTTTACTAGCGAAGCAGACCTGCAGTACGTAGCTGCGCTGCACTTCGTTAAAGACGGTAAAGTGATAATTTGGATTAATGAATCTATGCTTATAGCTGACCGCGAAGCGGTGATGCAGCGTGAGATGGATAAAATAATTACTGGGCTGAAAGATAGCAATAGCTACAATCCTAATCCATTAATGGATGCTCAGTTGTCGTATTACATAAATAACGACGTAGAGGCATTCCGAGACGCTAAGGACCGGGGACCGGCACTTGCGTCGATCGACGGATCGTTGCCCGACGATGCCACTATTGAGGAGATCGCTGACGCTGAAAGAGCCATACGAAGCCCCTTCACTATCGAAGGCTTCGAGGCTATGCGTAGTTTCGCAATTGCTAAGCTCACTCCGCAAGAACGTAACGTAATAGCTTCAGCCATGCTGGACGAAGGTGTGCGATCAACAATGATCAAGTTCTTACGTGACGCTGGGATTATGCCCGAACAGTTCTTAAGATCTGACTTTGACCTTATCGGTCTAGGTATTGCGATGCACCGTGCCGGGCTAATTGAGTTGGAGCCTAAAAGTAGTAAGGCAGTTGCCACTCTTAGTGCTGCCGCTCATAGGCTCATGGGTAAGGTGCGTAAATCAGACCAAGCAGAACAGATACTCAATGCCATCTACGACGGCGATTTAGATACCCGTGCATCATTAGCAAACGAAGCTGCTAAGGGCTCTAATCTACGTGCTGGTATGTACGCCTTGTCGTCAGACTTAGTCGCGGCGTTAGCTGACGTGATTAAATCTAAAGGCGAGATAAGTGGTAACGAAGCATTTAATACCCTGTCTGCAAAAGAACGCGCTTCGCTTGCAGCAGATTATAAAAATGACGTGTTTACTCCTAAGTACATGAAACTCCTGCGTAGCGCCGGTAGTGACTTGCTGATTAATCCCAACAAGCAGTTCGTGCTCGAAACAGTAACCGCGAACCCTAACACGCTGCAAGCAGCCGCGCAGAACGTGACGTTGTTTTTGGAACGCACCACTCCGATGCTGAATGTCTGGATAGGCGAAGCTATGCAAGCCCGGTTTAGTGGCAACGCCACAGTGATGCGCTTATCCAACTTAATCTACACCAGCGTGGACAGTAAAGGCTGGGGCGAAGCGATGTTCGCACGTAAAATGCGTAGCGCAGCTAAGTACCACGGCCAGTTCCACAATATCGTAGCGAACTTAGACACTGAGCAGCAAGTCGCGTACAAAGACTGGATGCTAAAAAGTATTAAATCTAAAGACCCTGCCGTAATCAAAGCCCGTAACGACACTCGTAAACTCATGCGTGGGCTGTTGAACTACGCTCGAAGCGCCGGAGTACCTATAGGAAACCGTGGCCAGAATTACGTACCCTGGGTCTTCGATCCGATTAATACCGCGCAACGGGCTGACGATATTATTGAAGACTGGATGAAGCCTGAGTTTGAAAACGGCTGGAAGAACCTAGCCAGAGAAAAAGGCTTCGTAGTAGAAAACTTCGACGACAGCGTGCGTCGTAAGTTCATTACCCATGTTGTCAACGGGATAATTTCTGAAAACAACGGGCTAGTAGATACTGTGAATCCTACGGACGCCGAAACTGCGCCCGTAGTCCAAGCGATGTTTAAACGTGAGCTTGGATTCTTAGAAGATCATGGTGATGCCGCGTCTAAAGAACTGCTCGGCAGCATGTTCAGCTCCAATGTAGGCACCACGATGTACACTTACATTGATCAACTGGTTAAACGTGCAGAATACGCACGGACCTTCGGCAACGACGGTAGACGCTTAGTCAACTTAAAACGCCGTGCCGCAGCGCTTGGCGCTAATGCTCAGACTCTAAAGCTGATGGACAACATGGCTGACTCTGCCGTAGGTAAAGTTGGGCTTGAAGTATCGCCATTTTGGAAGATGGTCATGAAGCCCTTAGAGTCCACGTTAATGAAGCCTATGTACGACACGGACGGTCAGCCATTTAGAACTGCTGAGCTTGCGCTCAAATCTAAAAAATTAAATAACTCAACCGGGCGAGTTAAGAAGGTCGAGAATGACAAGGGATATTATATCGACCGTGCCATTACTAACGACCCGGTACGGTTCAGACAAGCCATGGCCGCTATTGTTGTTTACCAGAACATAATTATCCTTCCGCTGGCCATGATGACTAATGTGGCTGACGCTGCCGGACTATTTTTTAGAACTGGGGATATGGCTGCTGCGTTTGAAGGGTATGCTGCGGGAATACGAGAGACTAAGCGGAGTATTAAAGGCGAGGATCTGTCTGAACTACGTAAACTAGGCGAAGAGCTAGGTATTGTCGAGCGCTCGTCCACTTTTGAGATTCTAGGCCAGTTCTACGGCGGTAACATGATGTCAGGTAGTGCTCGGCGCGTTAATGACTTGTTCTTTAAGTACAACGGTATGGAACACTTGACAAGAACACTGCGCCTATCTGCGGTGGTCACAGGGCGCAGGTTCATTTACAAACAAGCTAAGAAAGCGCTGGCCGGAGATGCTAAGGCCATTGCCGAGTTAGAACAACTGGATCTAGTCGCTGAAGACGTAGTAACTGAAGGCGACAATATCAAGCTGCTTAGTGCAGCTGAAGTAGATGCCCTGTTAGGATCTAAAAGAACCGTAGGTGACGCCAGAGCAGCGCAGTTGAACTCGCCCGACGCTAACTTAAACGAAGTGGCTAGAGACGATCGAGTCAAACAAGCGCTGAACCGTATGGTCAATGAGTCTGTGCTGCGCCCAGCGCCCACGCAGCGCCCTACGTGGATGAACGACCCTAACTGGATGCTGTTCAGCCACTTGAAGGGATTTTACTTCACGTACCACGAGCAGGTGCTGCGTAGAGCGTACACCCAAGCTGCTGAGGGTAACTACGCCCCACTCTTGAACATGTCGAGTTATGTCGTGATGATGATCGCCATGGACCTGCTGCGGGATGCCCTGACAGACGGTGCCGGAGGCGACGACCAGAAAGAAGATTGGGGCCTTAGAGACTACCTGAACGACGGTGTACGCCGCTCAGGAGCCTACGGCATGTTTGGCATGGTGCCAGACTTGATTGAATCGCGTCAATACGGCGGCTCAGTGATCTCTGACGTACTAGGCCCCACTGCAGACCACGTAGAGCGCTTGGTAACTGCGGCACGGGGTAGAACGAGCATGGGCTCCGCGCTAGAGCGCTCAGTGCCCTTCAGCTCAGTGTTCCCTGAAGTACCTAAGTCTGTACTCAGCTGGGCTGACTACGCCGTCGATGGAGACGTGGATTCGGAGTGGTTGAAGTAATTACTCTAAGAGATCCTTTTTTAATTGCTCAATGCCGCCAATTGCTGCGAATACATTGAACATAGGGCTTGATATTGTCAGCACGCTGTGATCTAATGTTTCGCACGAAGCGATTATGGAAATGATCTTGCCTTCATTTGCTAGATCAATAAGCGTATTGAGTGTTTTAAGCAGCTCTGGTTTTGGATCGTTTCTGAATTTTGCTTCTGTTATGTTGTTAGTCATAGTTTATCCCCATTGGCTTGCCATAGCATCAGCGATCCCTTGATATGTACGACTACGATCTTTCCAGCGATCTGGTCCAGGCGAGAGCCTGTTCTGGCCGCTGTCAGTCTGGTTAGACCACCTTTGCTTGCCGTTTACCATCCTTGGGGCTACGTAACTAGTAGGTGTTAGTGGCGGTATGTTCTTTAGCCGGAGACAGGTGGCCTTGCTTGCGTCTTCGCCAAACTGGTAAGGCTGGATTTCTTGCAGGTCAGCATAAGGAATAAATTTTGTTAGGCCTCCGCGCGGGTTCTCAATCACAACGCGGTCGCAAGCTTCCCATATATTTTGAGCGAAGTTACCGGCGTTAATTCTAGCGGCTCTACGTTCCACACCAACTAACGTGCCAGGCTTAACCCGCTGGTGATAGCCGACGCCCGGATAGCGCTTAAAGTCAGGGTCTTTTAGCGCCCGTGCTGCCGCGCCTGTCAGGTACGTGCAAGGCGGAAATGCGATAATCAAATCCCAACCTTGGTAAAGCACTGAAATTAAATCACCTTGGATATGTGGCCCCGGCGATTCAGTAGGCAGCAAGTCGCAAGATATAGCGTCATGCCCTTGTTTTATAAAAGCATCCCGGACTGTGCCAGAATACTCACAAGCTATGAGGATTCTCATTATTACAGCCTGCTTATTAAGTAATCAAAGTGCTCTGTAAAATCTTGCACTTCAGTAATCACAGTCTCAAGCTTCTTCTCAATAAACTTTACTGAATCGAAGGACCTATTACTATTAGATTTATAGGCAGCGGCATAAAGCCCACTAGTAGCGTGATCACTGCCGTAAAAGACGGAGTTACTTAGGCCCATATCTGGAATTTCATAGCTGTAGCATTCTCCACGATGATAGTTGTTAATAGCTTCGATGTCTCTTTTAACTACAGAAGTTAATTCATCTTTCGGTCTTCCTACGCTTCTAGGGATGTAAGCAAAAGCATACCGGCCTGTAACTACGTCTTGGATTAATAAATCCCCGTGCTTGCCCACCCCCAGCTGAGAACCATCAGGCGATTGGTGTAGGGGCCAAACATGGTAATACAATTTGAATAATAGAAGAAGAGCTTCGTAAGACTCTGTGCCTAAAGCTGGATACTCTCTAAATCCACGCCTCCATATCATACGTACAAAATAGGCTTTTAAATCTATAATTTTATCAATGCCCTCGAAGTAGTGTGGCTTCTTTTGGTCAATTACCACAGTACAAGACAAGTCCATGCTATCTCCTGGATAGTCGGGCTTTTCAACTTTATAAATATACAACTGGTTCATAGCGTTCTCCAATTAAAATTCATGTACTAGATATGAAGTTACTGACTCATTGTCGAGAGTACGGCGTTCGACTCGAAGAACCATAGTTTCCATGTCAAGTGCATACAACAATTTATGTAAATCGTTCTTTGGCTCATCTAACAGATGGTCATAGTTATCAAATAGCTCCTGCTCGCTGTACTCGCCCCAACAACAGCAAATGCCTATAATATCAACTTTATAATTGCCATCGTAGAGTTCCTCGTAATATTGGAACAGGGCGCGTCGTGCCATGAAACTAAAATTATCTCCACGCCCGCAATCTTCAAAAAGCTTAACGAACTCGCCCTCACTAACGTCAACTTGTAGCATCTTCAGTCTCCATGTTATTTAAGTTAAACTTCTCGTTCCGCGCGGCTGTGATAAACATACAATATGCAGCGTCGAGCCTAGCAGTTGGGCTAAGTACAACTCGGTGTGACCCGGTTTCAAAAGGATTAAACATATTACGTCCGTACGTTATGTATCCTGACTCAATCCACCCGTCTAATACAGGTTGAACTCTAGCGGGGTACTTAAGAGTATTGACTACTCCACCTCTCTCCGTTTCGCACCTAAACAAATAGCAAAGTAGCCAAGATGTTATAAGTTTGTCGCCTACGCGCTCTTTACAACCGAGCTTGACCAACTCTAAAATGTCTTGGGCGATATGCGAACTGCGAACTCCTAGCGCTGTTGATACATGTGCTGTCAGGTCTATCATGCCTGTCTCCTAAAAATATAAAACACGTCGTCGATGTTCCTTAAATGGGCCAGCTGGAAATCTACGTCAAACAACGGGTCATGCTTGTCGCCAGCTACGTCTTTAGGCTTGAGCCTGCCAGCCGGGTCAAACGTGTTTTTAATCGTGCGGTAACATTGATCATTCCAAAACTTCCAGCTAGGTTCGATGCGGTAGTCGGCCAGTAAACTACGGGTAATGACATTATCGAACGTAGCCCCGTTGCCCCATACGATTGAGCCGTTTATAAAGTCGTTCAGCTCATTTAGCTGTGTGGCGTTGTTTACGCCTTTCCCGCCGACAATGTTAGACGACAAAACTGAGGCTTTCTGTTCTGCCCACCACTCTAACGTGCTGCCTGATATGTTCCGACCTTTATGGATCTGGTCAGTCATGTTCAGATTCTTTTTCAGGGCTATACCTGTAGTTAAAGTAGCGTCGGGCGAAGTAAAGAACTCACGAGCTGCGAAAGACAGCACGAGTGCATCGGACTCGGTGCTGAGTGTTTCGAGATCGACCATTACATGTCTAGTGGGATGCATCGTTTTTCTCCTGTATGTGGGCCGCTGATGATCCAATAAATACGACGGCTCCGGTAGCGGGATCAATCGCCATTAAAGACGGCACAACCTCTTCTTCAGAATCGTATTGGACGTTGCCAATCTCAAAAGCTAAGTCGTGATCGTTACATACTTTGGCTATGGTTACGAAAGCCTCAGCGATCTTACGTGACTGGATAAACAAGTCGCGTTTTTTATCGTCCGGCATGTCTTCGCTGTCCGGGTTAAATATGCCGATGTCAATGTCACCTGCTTTTTTGCACAGCTCGAGCTTCTTCTGTAACGAAACTAGAAGCTTTTTACGAACTTCGATATCTAAATAATCAATTTCCATGAGCAGTCCTTTTTAAAATATAAATAACATAGCTTTTTATTTTAAGCTTACGTTGTAGAGTGTAGTATCCACGTTTTATGTCCCAAGCCACATTCTCTTTAATTAGCAGAGGTAATTTATTTGCGCGGACGATTTTTAAATCGCCTATCACTTTGGTATGGAGGCTTAGTTCTCCTTTGACCATACGAGTTATTACTTCCTTTACTTGATCGTTCATACTTTATTTGTGAACGAACGATGTTATGCAGAGTGCTAATTCCAGAAAAAATAACAGCCACGATAATATACGCATACTGGAGTCCTTTTTTAGTTTTGTAATTCATAGAGGTAGTTAATCATAAAGTCTACGGTGCGCTCCTTGTCCATGACTCTGCCTGTATACATAAGCCCTTCAAGTGGATATACAATAGCCACGGCGTATGTGCGCGGGCCTAAGCCTACGAGTAAATAACACCGCACCCTGTTCTTGGCGCTGCGACGTAACCAAGCTTCTTGGAGTGGGGTAAGCGTAGCTATCGCAGATTCGAAATTATACAGCTCGCCTAGTTCTAAGCTCGGAGTGTCTACGAACTTAGCTTCACACCATGCTGGGGCTTTATTAGGAGCTTCAATGTATAGGTCTGGCGTACCTCCACGGTACATGTTGTGGGTCTTTTCACTATACACACCACGCTTGGATAGTTCAGTTGCTATGCGCTTGATCATTCTGTTTTCGGGTCCAGCCATGTAGTTCTCCAATAAAAAAGCCCGCATCATTACGATACGGGCTTGTGGTCATCATACAGCTAGGCTTACCCTTCGATTTTAGCAGTAAGTGCTGCAATACGTTTCTCTGCTAACTCACACGCCTTAGTTACTTTGGCATGGAAGCGGTTCAGCTGAGTAAACGTAGCTTTAGCAGTACGCAGCTCGATCTTCAGCAGGTCAACTTGGCTACTGTCCTGAATCGCTCCGCTAATGGCACTGAGCTCCTGAGTAAGCGCGTCCAGCGGGTTGTCAGTTTTAGGCTTGACGGTGCGGGTACGACGCTGCTTAATAGGTGCAGATGCTGTTTCAGCTTTAGGCTTTCGCGTCTGCCGCTGTTTAAGCGGAGCTTCGACTTGTTCAGGTGCGGCTGGCTTAGCAGCTGGCTTAGCCGCTTTCTTCTTACTAGCTTTCTTCTTACTGGCTTTCTTATTGCTCATAGGTGCCTCGTCTAAATCGTTTAAAAAACCCAAACCATCATCGTCTTCACCGACTAGTTCGCCATCTAAGATGTCTTCTAGCCCTTCCGTGTCAGCTTCTGTTTCTCTGAGCATTTCATCTAAGTCCATCATCTACTCCTCGTTTGTTACGTTGTTGAGTTTGTCAAAGTACATCTGTACAAGTTCGGCAGCGCGGCCTTTCATACGCTGCTCAAGCCTGCGAAGAATTGCCTCGCGATTATATGTTTCCGTTTCTAACTTATGGGCGAGATATGCCTCGCCCATGGTCATCTTTCCTGCATGGTAGCGTAGGGTTTCGACTGACTGTAAAGAGAACTGGACAGTCCCTTTATCTACCGTGGTCTCTGCCGAGGCCAAAAACTCCTTGACACTTGGCATGTCCAGCTCTGTTCTTCGCTCGAACGTCATTTCTCTGGCTTAACAGGTTCGCTCAGCAACATCTCAGCTGCAGCGTCTGCATTGTTTAAGTAACCTGGTAGATCCGCAGCCGGTACTTTAGCTGCAGGACTGAACGTGAGTTTGTCGTACTTCACGTTTGGGTCTACACCGATCTCAATGATTACTTGGATCGTATCGAAGCCGCGCTTAGCCAGTGCTTCGGAAATAGCTTTCCAGTTCTTGAGCGCTGTTGGTGATACGCTGATACGGTATACCGGACCATCAGAGCCGCCGAGATCTGGTAATTGAACCGCTAAGTTGATACGGTTTTGGCAAGCCTTGGCATTGCCATCGCCAGACCCAAATTCGTTCATGGGGCAAGTTACACAGGCGTCGTGCTGCTTCTCAGGGCTGTTGTTACTTGGCTTGAGTGCCAGCGTATTTACACCCACCGCGAAGCAGTCTGGAAACGCCGCTTGGCCCGGTATAAACTTGGACTTGTAGTAGGCGTAGAAATAAGCGAAGTCCAACACAACTACTTTTAATGTGTTCTTAAACTTAGTCTCGCCATCTGGCAATATAAATACGCCGTTATTAATGCGGATGAGATTAGGCTCTCCGCCCGACGATAGACCTTCTAGCTTGGAGGCCAGTCGATCTTGCCGGGCTTTGAGCTGTGCGTCTACTGTTGTCATTTCAGTTGACATTTATTTAGCTCCTACTTTAGTTAATGATAGACTGCGTCGTTCAAATGGTTCGAGGCCGGGTACGCCTCTTGGGTTTTCTTCGAGAATTTCACGATACCGTACGGCTGATACACGCTTCTCAATTAAAGACAGGTCCTTGTGGCGGAGAATGTACTTCTGCACTTTGGCCCAATCTTTAGTTGTTGGTACGATTGATTTTGAGATAGACGCGGATGCAGTTGCGCCTTTACTACCGGATAAGTTCTGGTCATCGAGTAAGATCATAATGTTCTCGATCACTTGGTCTTCTCGGCTTTTAATCTCGTTAACGAGTTTCTGAGCTTCTTGGCGCTTCGAGCGAAGCCGATACGCGCCGTCGATTAAAGCCCCTAATGAGGGTGTGTTTTTTGACATGGTTTTGTTGCTCCGTTGGGTTACTAAGTTATCATGAATTAATGGTGTAGTCAAGACTGTCGTAGAACTCTTTGTGAGTAGCCATCCACTCTTTGAGCCACGTATGGACTACTCGCGATACTTCGTGGTTGTACGGGTTATTGCTCTCTTCTATATTTAAAAAGAACATTTCAATGGGTGAATCTATGTTGGTTTCAATACCGTCTAGTCTTTCAGGATTCTGGCCTCTGAAATTAGCGATAGTACCCACTAAACAGGCACATGCGCCGTCGTATACCTGACCGTTGATTCTACCCTTTTCTACAGCTTGTATTAAACCCGGTACTTCCGGCAATGCGTACTCCAGCACTCGCCACAGATCTTGCTTAATCTCTTCCAGATTAGCCGTTAATAAATCTGTATCCTCGAATAAACAATCCTCTAGCTGCGCTTTTGTAAATACAGTGTTGTTTACTGAGCAGTTAGAGAAAGTAGAGTCATGTAGGCATGTTGCGTAGAGGTTAGCACCGTCAAAGTTGCAGTTATAAAACTCGCAGTTCATAAGTGACCACGAGTGGAGATTTAAACCACTGAAGTCCGCGTCTTTGAAGACTTCGTGCTCCATTAGCCCTGTCTCTCCTTCTCTTGCTAACTCTGCTATTATAGAAGGCAGGACATAATCTGTATCTTTATACTTGCTTAAATTTCTTACTGGAAAGTCGGTCATAATCTTTAATCCTTTACGTAGTGATCTGAAATTAAACCCTCTGCTGCTAGTGGGCAATCTTGGTTCCATTTAGGCGGTGTAGACATTACCTCAATGGAATCCCTAAGACACCGATCAGAGAGGGAGGAAGGGACGTGCATTACGATTTCATCATGCGCCATTAGCACCACTCGATAGTGCTTACTCAATGCAAGCATGTGTTCAGTTGTCATGATCCTTGACCGGCACTGGACTAAGTTCTCTAGCAACATGCCGCCGTAGATTTTCTTAGGTACTTTTTTACGGTACTTCTTATCAAACGGATGGTAGAAATAATCAGGTGAGCCGTACTGCTCGTTGACGGTGAAGTCAAGTCCTGGGTAATGTAGCCGTAAGCCATTGGGCATCAGTATCGTACCGCCAGGCTCGAACACTACGCCACGGTGTTCTATACGCTCACCGTTGTCCAGCATGGCGGGTATCAGCTGACTTAGAATGTACCAGTGACGTTTAATGTTTGGGTACTTAGTGCGGTACAGATTGACGGTACGCCCGGCTTCTTGGTCTGTGATTTTCATAGGCGGACCCATCTGCCCACTCTCTAAAGTATCTTTGTAACGGAGTGCCCCCATTTGGAACCCTAATCCGAGTATACAATTATGAACTATGATCGGGCCGTCGTTTGAAAGGACCGTAAATCTGTTATTTGGCCCGGCGTTCAAGATATCGTATACGGGCTTCGAGATCTTCGATTTTCCTCTTGTTAGATAAGTTCTTCTTACGCGAAACGAATCTAACATTGCCCGGTTGATAACCTCGGTTATTGTCGATCCTATCCATTTCAAACTTCGGGATATCCCAGTTTTGCAATGTTCTAACATACCTAAGGAAGCTTGCTTTGTCGTTCCTCCATTGATCACAAACCTTGATACCTCGCAGGCCATAGTGTTTATAGGACGCGTCGTTTGGGTTATGGCATCGGCGGACAGCGGCTGCCAGGCGGTTAAGCAATCTAGTACGGTGGACATCTTCAGGCATGGCGTCTTTGTAGACCCAGTACCTCTTTGTACTGGATTTAATCTTAGCGCATGGGTTGCACGCGGTTGATTTACCTGCTCTAAGACTGCCTGCTGCGTAAGCGAATAAGCTGCCACATCTACTGCATGAGCATAGAGGTCTCCATCCCCAGTATTTACCCGATCGGGAAATATGCTGTTCGTAACCGACGACGGTAAGGTCGCCAAAGACAGTGCCGATTGGAATTCTGAAGCATTCTCTAGGACCTTTGAGGCCCGCACCCAGTTTGAAGGTGCCGTCAGGATTTCGTGGTCTTCCGTTAGTTCCAGCCCACTCAGCGATATAGTCTGCTTCTGACCCATATATGATACGCCGTCGTGTTCTATCCATGATTCTCCATCCCATAATTTGTCGTTAGTACGTACATTAATTAAGCGTATCCATCCGCGAGTAGTTAATACTTTACTATCGGCGGCTAGGCACGTCTTCCCTACGAAGCGTTCTTCCCAATCAGCTTTAGTAATTGGGCGCTCGTACAACTCCGTAGCGAACTCACAGTACACATCGTTGCCTGCAGCAAACGACGCCATTAAATCTTTCTCCTCTGAGAACGTGGCGTTGTCTCTGGCTTCAATTTGCGAGGCATCAACGATCACGAACGTATGACCTTTGTCTGCCCTGAGACAATGCCGCAGCTTGCCTTTGCGTGGCATGTTCTGCGGGTTGACTTTGTCTGTACCTCCCCAACGCATCGTGTGCGCCGAACAATACATCAGGCCGACTGGGAATGGTCGGTTAGATCGGGCTAATAGCGCCTTAGCGCGGGTTTCAGTGATGGCCGACTTACATACCTTACGAGCATCTAAGATAGCCTGGAGCGTATCGTCGCCGTCCTCATAGAACCTCTGGAACGACAGATCCCCTTGAGCCACGGCGGGTATCATTTTCTGCTGCTTTTCAGACCATTTCTCTGGCGGCTCGTAGCCGGACTCTACTAAGTGGTCGAAGAACTTGGCATTCGAGCGTAGGACGCCTTGAGGGACACCCACGTTCCTAGAAGCCTCGGCTTTAGTGGCCACTTCGTCTTCCAAGATCTGACGGGCGAGGGGGGCGTCAATGATGATCTCCGGGTCTACGAACATTCTAAGAGTGAGGTCGATGACTTCGAGCTCCGAACGGGGGAACTGGGCAATCATCGGGAGGGCGATACCTTCGGTGCGCTGTACGTCCACCTCGTTGTAGTGAAGGAGCTCAGCCCGTTGCTCCTCAGTGGCTGCTTCCCAGTTAAGTCCTTTCCACTGTGCTAAAACCCCTTCGACTTTTCCGGTGCCTAGGTAGTGCTTGGCTAAGGTGTCGAGATCCAACGGCCCTTCGTGGGCGTGGAGATTCTGTGCCATGCAGAGCGTGTCTATTAGGAACGAGGGGGTGAAGTTAAATAAGTAGCGTAGGATATAGGCGTCGAAATAGAGATTGTGTCCACATAGCACGATTGAATCTTTGTGTTGTTTTAGTTTGTTGATGAAGGTACATACTTGGGCATGGCCTCCAATGGAGTAGGTGGTCTCCTCTTTTAAGTTTTTGACCGCGACGGAGTTTAGTTGAAAGTCGGGGTGAGCTACGTACTGAGAAGTACCTAGTTTTGTGATCGAGCAGTTCTGATCGTAGTAAGACTCGAAATCGAGAGTGATGAAGTGTTTAGGCATGGTCACGTAGTTCCGAGGCAAACGACTGGAGCATGTTGGCCAGCTGCGGGGGTGATACGTTATCTACTAACCGGGCAATATGAATCACTTTGCCAGCACGTTCAAGAGTGGCGGTCAAAGTCATCCTCTCGTTCTGGGGTTCTAGTGTTAAGCTCATGATCGTCCAACTGTTGCTCTTTGTCATAATGTGCATACCTTAATAATGAGTTAGCTTTAATTACGATCCCCAGCAATATACTGGCGATCTGGAGTGATTTTATTACGTGTCTGTTTAACATACATTTTTCCTACAGTGTCCTGTGCCTGGGTACGAAGTTGGGCCTTTGCCTACCGTCCCCGCTTTATAGTCGCAGAAGTAACAAGCGAACCTAGAAGGACGGGCGGGAAAGACTACGGCATCGAGCACTTCTTGGTGTTTCTTACGCATCGCTGGGAACGATTGAAGCACTTGCGTACGGGTCATAACCCGGCTTGTGGGATTGTCCGCTGCTGGTGGCTGATCCAAGTACCATAGTTCTAAGGTAAACACCTGTAGCTTAGTATCTTCGAGCGCTTCGGATATCGCATATTCCACGCATTGTTCGTGATGTTTAATCTCATTGCCTGTCTTTTTGCCAGACTTGTAATCTATGATCAGCACGTTGCGCTCGTTAGGCCGCACGGTAACGTCGGCTTTGCCCCGGTACACGCATATGTCCCAGTCTTTATAACCGCACGGGTTCCAAGTGGCGTCAAAGGCATACTCTTTCTCCAACACTACGACGCCTACGTCATACAGACGGCGTAGTTTTTCGAGCCACGGATGGAACGGTTTAAGATCCTTAGTCAGCTTGCCTGTGCCGTCTACAAATGCTTCGGCCTCGTCGTGAATGCGGATGCCGCGTTCTAACGGGCGCTCAGTTGAGCACGGCGGCGCTAAGTTAGGTATTTTAAGTAAGTGCCGGAAGTTAAACTGTAGCGGACACTTCTTAAACAGGTCGGCTCGGCTGTAGCTGGACGACTTAGCCTGTTTAATGTCAGTCATTTCGGATCAACATCATGTTAGTGCCGCCAAGTTTCTTAACGCGGTTGGATAGAGCCAATTCAAAACTCGGGAAGCCTTTGGCCAGCTTGTCCAGCTCTTTAACGAACTTAATTAATGCAGCATTTTCTCTACGGTTATCATCAGGGAATGAGTTAAGGCAATTAATCCATAAGTCTTTTACGTCAAACTCGTTCATTTTGCTTCTCCTTTATAGTTGTTAAAACCTTTACGTTCAAGCCAAGCATTTACTTTGTCTTTTGAACCGTAACATGCAGGAGGTAAGACACTGAGCATTCTCCCGTAGGCATATAACTTGGACGCGCTGTAGTTATCCGCTTTTATGGTGGCCATCATAAGATTATTTTCTAAGATGGACCGCACGAAAGAACCGGGAGCTATACCGTTATCTAAATACTCCATGACTTCTACTTGAGACTGGGTAGGTATGTGTTTAGTGGCTTGCTTAGCCAAAGGCGAGTAACTCATTTTATATCCTTATTGTAGTAGTTCTAGTAAATCATTCATGGCGTTGCGCTTACGATTAGTGTTAGCATATACGCCTTTTTCTAAAGTGTCTTTAGCACAGATTAAAATGTTTTCAGTTTCTTTAGTTTGGCCTCCGCGCAATACTCGGTGCTTGCCCTGAACGAGAAGATCTGCACGATCGGGAGGGGAACACCATATCGTAGCGGTGCCCCTAGTTAGCGTGAGTCCGTGTGCGCCGGTTTGGGGGTGCATGAGCAGTGACTGGAACTCCCCACTCTGATACCGACGTACGATGTCTGCACGATCGGCATTTTTAGTTGAGCTGGTTAATGCGGCGTATTTAATTTTACGCTTATCCAGCTCTTTTTTAAGCGCTTCAAACTGATGTTTCCAGTTGTAGAACACGACTGAGTGCTTGCGCTGATACACTAGATCTGCGACGAGCTCAAGCCGCTGATTATCCAAGAACAGTGCATCGCCGTGTTCTCCGTATACTGAGCCCGAAGACATCTGGAGTAGCTTTTGACGCAGTGAAGCCGCGTTGACTGCGGTTACATTGCCTTCTTGTAGTGTCAGCACCGCTTCTTTTTTCAGCTTGTTATAGTGCTTCATCAAACTGCTCGTCGGCGTGTAGTAGACATAGTGCTCAGTGTTGCCAGGCACGTCCGGCATAACTACGTGGAATAGATGCCGGATGCGTACGTCAGATAGTATCTGAGCTACTGAGGCACTGGCTTCTGGCACGTCTACCCACTTTACAAACGAGCCGAAAGTAGGCTTAGACTCGCACACGGCCTCTCTAAACCGTACGAAGCTCGTGCCTAAGCGCTGACCGCCATCGAGTATCTTAGCTTGGTGCCAGATATCGGTGATAGACAGCGCCGTAGGTGTAGCGGTTAAAAGCGCTTTACGCTTGAAATTCTTACTTACTTTGAACATTGCTTTGCTACGTTGCGACGTTCGGTGTTTGAAGTAACTAGATTCGTCAATGATCAGGCTGTCGAATGTTCTAAAGAACCTCGTGGGCTGGTTAGCTAACCACACAGCCGCGTCTGTGTTAGTGATATAAATATCTGCCGGTACACTAAACGCGGCTTCGCGGTTAGCGCTGTACGCTATGGAGCAGCGTAACTGAGGTGCGAACTTTTTAATGTCGTCTAGCCAAGCAGATTCTAATAGTGACTTAGGTGCTACGACAAGACCACGTTTGCCGTGTCTAACGAAGGCGTCGATTGCAGCTCTAGTCTTGCCGGTGCCCGCGTCGCTTAGGTCGAATACGTTAGGTGTAGTGTCATACACTTTGTCGGACTCTAGTTGGTGAGCCCAAGGTGGTAGGATTTTAGTCATCTAGTATATCGTCCATTATAAAGTAACAGCAGTTTCTGCCGTGTATGGTAGACGGCGTCCTGCGGAGAGACAAGAAACAGTCGTCGCATAAGTCAGTATGGCGAAAATCAGTCGTTTGTCTGTGTGAGATTATTCTAAGTTTTTCTTCGACGCATGTGCTGCAGCTGGTCATAGGCGTGAACTTTATAGAGTAATCAGGGTTTACGACCCGTATTTTTTCAATTGTCATGTACTACCTCCTCTACAGATATAACGCATTTCTCGCATAATTTATTTCGATCTATGCAGATGTCTAGTCTACAAAAAAACATGAAGATCTTCAGCTCTCTGCACTTACTACAAGAGAGAAGCGGAGTGCAGATTAATTTAAACCTCCGTGTCTCAAAGCAAATATTATTCATTTAAAGCTTCGCACGTGTTGACACCGATACCCATGGATTTAACAGTGCCGTTATCACAGATATAGAGCATCTTGTAATCGTTGAGTTCGTGCTCATAAATGTAGCCGTAGCACGTAGTACCGTGGCACGTGCGCTGCGTGTTAGCCATGGTTTTAAAATCTGTAGTGTCTATATCTAGTAATGTTAGTGTTATAGACAATATCATTAAGAGTATGGCAATAACTAAGACAATACTTGAAGAGTCATTGGGTTTTCTATTCATTTCACGCAATATCTTAATGTCTTGTTTTGTTAATTCGTTCATTTCACAGCCTTCAATGGTGATCGTTCAAGTATGTCGTCTACACGTATATCAGACAGTGCCCAATCGACAGTGATGGCTTGGCATTTACGCCCTTCCTTACTGACTCTTGTAAACTGTATGCCGTGGTGCTTAGACAACGATGAGAATTTATGCGCTGATTTAGGCATGTCGTTCAGAGCATAATGCGCCAGAGTTCTGGCTTGGTCTCGCGTGAGCTTATGAGGTACTTTTGCTTTAGCGCAAGCTTCGGCTTCTTTAAGCACTGTTATATAGTGCTGTAAATCCATTGAGTGTAAAGGATCTAAAGAACCAGAAGAATCTGAAGGGAGGAGATCTATAAAGAACTCTAAATTCCCTGTTGTAATAGCGCCAAACATAATCTCCAGTGAGTTCTGAGTCAGATACATTAGCTTTTTACGCGCTTCGTTTTCTAGCGGCGTCTTAGCCTTTTCTACATCAACTTCGATGTTCATTAATATCGAAGCGAACGATGTTAGCTCAGAACGTATACTTTTTATATCGTCGGCATTCAGCCTTAGTTTCTTGGTCTGGTACTCAGCTACATTGACTCGCCGGTCTCCCGCTTCCAGTTTAATTGGATCAGGGTAATTAGAAGCGATGATAATGTTCATGTAATTCTTAGCCATGTACGGATCAGACCTCATTTTACGAATGGGGATAACCGGGTCCGTAGTAGCTTGCTTGAGTCTGGCTAAGACTTTTTCTGCGTTCTTAGTCTGGGTGCGTTTAGACTCGTCAATCATTAATATGATCGAGCGCTCCATGTACTGATTGTATTCTTCTTCCAGCGAACTGAGCGACTTAACTTGTACATACTCAGGTCCAAGTATGGGCGCTAAGATCTCATGCACTAAGACACCCTTGCCTGTGCCCGGTACTCCGTGGAATACCCACATCGTTTGAGTGCGCTGCCTTTTCTGTACAATAGTGGCTACCCAGTTAATCAAATGCTTGAATGTATCTAAATTGTCCCCAGACACAGACATCAGGACTCTCTTAATAGTGGGGGGGAATGTCTTTACATTCTTACCCGCGTTTCTAATGTACTTACTGCGCTGGTACTGGTTGACGAACCGCTCCTCTGGTACAAATACGCGATCATCTTCAAACCGGAACAGGTAATCCCACTCCAATACTGGGTCGGGTATAGGCTGACCATTCTGCTTCATGAAGTCACATACTTTGCGTATGCCATCGGTGGGGTATAGTTCGAGCGAATCTTTGCTTGGATCGTAAGTGCCGCGATAGTATCGGTCACTACGACGATCTAAGAAAGCGAAGAACTTAGTATCGCCGACTTCCCCCTGCTGCTCTTCGATCTCCGCTTTTTTATAGGCGTTGTAATACGTGGGCAGCAGTTCTTTAGTAAGGTACGGCGGCTCACCTTTGAAGTTAAATATAATCTCTGGATTGTCAAGTGGGTGGTAGTATCCCCACGAATCGCCACCGTTGAGATTAAAGTACATGAATCCGCGATCGGCTTTCTTACCTGTGATTTCAACTTCGCCGGGCTTGCTGAGGACTTCGATGTTACCAGGCCCAGCCTTCATGTTAAATGATCTGGATTTCAGCCCTTTGCTTTTCCTGAGCTCGTTCAGTTTGTCATTTTTCTTAGCCAACACCACAGATGAGTCAAGTTCTTCCAGCTTAGTCGATATGTTAATAGTGTTGAGCTTTTTAGTGACGATGGATATACGGCTTTTGACTGGGTCATCAAAGCCTATGCAATTAGGTGGCGCTATGTACACGATCTTATCGTTCTGCGCCAGCGATATATCCAGCGGCCATCTCAACGCAGCTGAAGTCCTAGTTAGCGTGATTCGGTCAGACAGCATAGGTATAGTCAAGTTACAGTGCATAAACCAAGTCTTTAATTGACCAGGTAACACCGCATCGTCGAGCATGAAAAACAAGTGGGCCGAGAACGGTTTAACAATGCCGTGCTTAGATGAATACTGCAGCACGTAACTTGTTTCTGACAGTCCCATTTTATCTAGCAGTAAGGACAGCGCAGACTCGTCCTCGAAATTATCGAGGTCCAAGCATATCCAAGATGTCCGAGTAAAAGGGTCAGTCGAACCTCTACGCGACTCAGAAACTAAGTCGCGGGATAAACTGCCTTTTATTAATGAGAACTGCTTGGTAGAATATGAATCTAGTAAGTTTTTAAAATCACTTAGGTCCTGCACGGATTCTTTATGTGATGTGAAGTTGTATGCCATCGGATAAGGGGATTCGACTATCTCTCCTTTATCGTTTTGTTTTAACGTCTTTACCAGAGGGTATGACGCCTCAAGGAAATATAAATCCATCGGGGGATGCTCCTAAAACGTACGTTAATCGCGCAAGCTGGCGCGACGTTTTCTTTGGATTGAGCGGTTTACAGAGGGGCTCTGCATTCTAAGGTTGGAAGTGGCGTTAGACCCCCCACTCTTAATAGGGTTTTTATGGTCAACGTCTTTACCTGCTACAGAGTGACCGGCCTTGATCATCTTGCGACGTGCTCGGTGACGCTGTGCGCTGCCGGACGTACTACCTACTCCTTGTTCACCACGCTTCTTAGCAGTGCCAGCTTCTTGCTTGTAGTCGCGTACGTAGTTCTTTGAACTAGGCATCTTTAAGTCTCCTGAGCCATGTAGATAGAGTCACCAAAGCCGCCTTGGAGGCTTCGTCTGCCGAGGCGTGGTGGGTAATCAAGCGCCCATATAGGGTATCACGAACATGGGGTAATTCGCAAACTAGTTCAACTGATTGATTTGGTTGTTTAATCAGCTCGAAACAGCGGATCTTCCCTACATAGCCCCCGGCGACGCCAGGGGCTTCCCGTTTCCAAGAGATCTTCATTTGAACAGAGGCACTAGTTGTTTGACTTCGCCGCCCAGCAAATTTAGCTCCATCTGAAGCTTAAAAATATCAGTGTAGGCGGCGTGGGCTAAGGAGTTTCCGATGTTGCCTATACTAGATAGATTCTTAGCAATGTTAGGTAGGAGATCTAAGTTATTATCCACCCAGTCCATAGCAGCTATGATATCGCTACCTACGAATTGTCGAGCATCGGTCACGTGTGCTGTGGTACCTGTAACGATGCTACATAGTAAACACAGTGCTGCGTATCTAGAAGCAGCTTCGACGTGTATGCCGCTAGGTATCTTGGCTGCTTCATGGTCTTTAGATTTCAGCAGGTCAAAGAACGTGCTGGTATAATTAAGCTCAGGGTATATTTCTAAGAATGGTTGTAGACGTTCGTTGTCTAAAAACTCATAAGCGATGTTAGTAATGATAGTTCCTCTAACATAGATAAGTAGCTTGTCGATGAAATTATCAGTTAGATTATTATCATAGCCGTACCTAGCTATAAGCTCAACTAGTTCAATGGAGCTTAACGTAGAAACGTGTGTTTGGGCGTTTAAGCGCGACAGAAATTCTCCATGGTATAGCTTAGGTGGGTCTTGGATATTAAGTTCAGAGCATAAAAGCTTATACGCAGATAGTATGGCTAACTCTTTAGTAGCGCCTACATCTGGGCATTTCTTTAAGTTAGTCATGCTCAGTATAATTTTTAAAGATAGTGTTTTTCTGTCCATTATGATTCTCCGTTGTCTAGTTCAGGGTCTTCCATTTCTTCTTCTTCTTCCATATCTATATCGTTTTTACCGTAGGCTTGTTCACCAATTTATACTCCTAGCCATCTGCTGCTTAACTTGCTCACGCTCGTTAAGTTTTCTAACAGCAGAGTTATTGTCGTCTAGGATCTTACGAGTTAAGCTCCAGCCTCTTAGCCCCAGAGCTGACTTCGATGCTCGCCACATGTCGTGCTTGAATCCTTGAGCTGAGCAGTAGTCAAGTAGCTGGCCTGTAATCAACAGCTGAGCGCGAGACTCTTCGGCACGTATAAGTGCGTTTTCTGCCCATTCTTCGTTGCCTTTCTCAGTCAGCTCCCAGTGCGTATTACGATGATGTTCTAACCAATACGCTGCTGCGGCAAACTGCTGTTCAGCTTCTTTACCAACAGCGCGTATGAATGAGTCACCCATACGGTTACTGATGTTGTCTAGGTTACGCTTGATACAAGACAACTGCTTAGTAAACTTAATGCACTCGTGATTGCCGTCAAAAGCCTCCGCTACGCTGCTGATATAAACAGCAGCTTCATTGTTCTTAATGGCTTGGGTAAACGTAGCGATGCTTTTGGCAAGCGCGGGGTTATGTTGAAGTCCGAACTCACGTTCCCCTTTGTTATCGAAGTGGTGAGTGGCTAAGCTGGTTAGCCCTTTAATAGCTGCGTTAGTAGGCTTGAGTGTGGGGTTGCCTTGACCGTCTTTCCCCCACTTAAAGTCTTTGGGTGTAGACTGTTGATGCTCGTTCTGCTTGAGCTTCTTATTACTTAGGTAGTTGTCGGTGTCAGTAGCTTCGTTTTCATGCCGTTGTCCATGGTCATCATCGGTCATGGACTCTATTTCATTAAAAGGTGCAGTACCTCGGTTGGGAAGTGCTAAGTCAAATGAGAAATTACCGTCAGTTAAGTTAAAGTCTGTCATTTTATATCTCCGTTTTAAACCAAGCCACGTTCGGCTAAAGAAACTACTCCTGAGTCACTCGCTATGAAGTGATCGAGCAGTCTTATATCCACAAAAGATAAAGCGTCTCGGAGTTTTCTTGTTATAGATAAATCTGCTTGTGAAGGCTCGCTGACACCTGAAGGGTGATTATGTACAACTATGGCTGCAGCAGCGTTGAGTTCTAAACATCGAGTCAGTACGACTCTTGCGTATACATTTGTTTCGTTGATAGTCCCTTGGAACATCTCTTCGAATTTAATAATGAAGTTCCTAGTATCTAGGAATAATACTCCAAAGAATTCGTTCTTCCTTCCAATTTGATGGACTTGGAGATAATCTTTTATGACTGTTCTAGTTTCTGCAGGACATGATATAGCAGAGCCTTTGTTGTTAAGTGCTTTAAGTGCTATGGCTTTGGCTTGTTGTATGATGTCATTCTCTTTGGTTGTTACTTCATACTTAGCTGCTTCTTCTGAATTTACAGTCATTAGAATTCTCCGTTATTGGGTATTGTAAGATCGTGCTTTGTTGCGAATGTTATGTATGTTTGCTCACGTTCTTCTTGGCTGCAATAGATTAAACTGTCATGCAGGTCACCTTGCATAGAGTTAGCCATTCCTGCATTTTCAAATACTATATTAAATTCTCTTTCGAGATTTATAGCATCCCTGTTTTCCATGTCAGGAGAATAAATGTCGTCAGGTATTTGAAGTCCTATTAAACATTTATTACCTTTACTATCGCGGTATAGACATTTAGGTTCCCCAGGCACGTGGGAACAAGGTGCATCTTCTACTACGAATTTCTGCCAACCATCGTCGAATAATTTCTGAGTCATGATCATGGTGTTTCTCCTAGTTCTGTAGAGTCTGCTAAAAGTGATTCTGCTTCGGATGGCGCTTCGTTCATTTCTTTAATAGTGTTTGCAGAGTAATGGCTTTGCCCATGATTTATTTCTTCCATCATTTTATAGTGCAAACGTACCATTCTTAGTAGCGATTTATGATAAGGGTTTGTCATGTTGTATCTCTTAGTTTCTCAGTGGCATAATTAAGCCAGTCGCTGTCATGGTATCTGGTATTTTACGTGCGACGACCTTAGCTGCTTCTAACCCGTTTTGGAAAATCTTAGGTATAGCTTGTTCGCTAGGATTCGTAGCTGTTCTGTTACTAAGAATGTTAAAAGCGCGTTGGAACTTAATCAGCAGCATAGGATTGTACGTAGCGGGCTCGTTGCTAGGTTCGTGAACTACCGCGTCAAACAGAGGGTCAAGATCTGGGTACTTAGCATCGACGCGGTCAAACAACGTAGAGTGTAGGATGTGCTTAGGTCCTGATGTATCCAGTTCTAAAGTAAATAGACTTCTATCTTTAATAGACTTGATAACCTCAGTAGGTATTAATACATTAAGATCCATTTTTTTAGTGTTCGGCACGGTAATTTTTAGAGCAATATGCCCATTAGTAGCTTCGTACCGCACAGACTCATTTTCTGTGTATGCATGTACGCAGTTTAAGTAACTTCTGATGTCTTTTACTCCAGCTACTTCTACTAATGCTCTAAGTATATTTAGTTGTAAGTTCATTTCGTTTCTCCATTATTTAAGGTTTCGTTATGCAGCCGGACGAATTCAGCGGCTGCGGCGTCTTGGACTTGGCCGGCATCGGCTTCCGACATACGCAGCGATCCTTGTCCGGTAAGGTGACCGTGTCCTCGCATTTGAGCTATATAAAAATCGTCGCCAGTTCCAAAGGGGTCAATTGCGTAAATGTGATCTGGGCGGTGTGGGTCGGTCCTCCACTTGGCCGCAAGTATCTGCGCTGCTCGTTTGTCTGGTTGGTTAGTCTTGTGGTTCATTCGCTTTTATCCTTGTCTGTTTTAGACACAATTTCAGCCACCCACTTAGGTGGTTTTTTAGTAGACAGAGCCAAAGTTTCTAGCATCCAAAGCTCAGTGCTTGACCATCTAGTGTCGTTCAGCAAATTCCTTATCTGCTTAAGCGTTTTCTTTATGATGTTTTCATAGCATCCGTCTGAAATATCGAAACCAAGCCGTTCTTGAAAGTGCTTTTGTTGATGAAGTGGCGGTAAAACCCTATTTATGTATGCTTTATTTGGCATTTCAGGTTTGTGCGCCTGTGCCCAAAACAAATCACTTTTAATAATTAGGTATTTGCCGCCCACGCCCAGGTTGCCGTTTACGTACAGGTTGCCGCTTACGCCCAGGTTGCCGTTTACGTACAGGTTGCCGTTTACGTACAGGTAGCCGTTTACGTCCAGGTTGTTGTTTACGTCCAGGTTGCCGTTTACGTCCAGGTTGCTGCCCACGCCCAGGTTGCCGTTTACGTACAGGTTGCTGCCCACGCCCAAGTTGCCGTTTACGTACAGGTTGCCGTTTACGTCCAGGTAGCCGCGCACATTTATTGATGAAACTTGCACACCATCTGAAAAGCCGATATCGCACTCAATGTGCATATTTCCTTCGCATTTAACGGCTCCTGTTTTGTCTCTTAGATTTAAAAGATCTTTAGCGGATTTAATTACGATTGTATTTTTCATGCCATCACCCCAATTATTGTGTTTATCCAATGCATTACAATGCCTCCTGACCGCTTACGCGGGTAGCCTGGAATCTGGCGACTTCGCGCATTTCTTCGGAATCCCATACGCCGACCGAGCCGTATGATATCTTTGAGGCTCTATCTGTCGCTTCGATAATTGCAGCCTCTAAAGTTGGGCGGCGTGTGGCAAGGCGTGAACCATCATTGCTGTAAGTCTGTACTGCGTATCTGTTTTTCATACCTGCATCCCTTCTGGGTATCTCGGCTGCTCTGGCTCGAAGTTGTCAGGCGACTTTTCGCCGCAAGCGTCACACGTCATATTAGGGATGACGTTCTGATGGAAGTGGGCATCATCATAGCCATAAGATTTATGTTCTGCGCTGCAATGCTCGCAAACGTAAATGGCGTGGAAGTCACGTCGATTTCTTGAGATTATATTTTTAATCTTCATTACTAGTCCTCGTCGGTATATGTAATTAATGGGCAGTATTTATCCTTGATGCTGCTGCGAATAGCTTCTAAGTTGCTCAGCATTCGTGATTTGGGCCTGTGCCTGCTTTCTGTAAACAAGTGCTCCAAATAGAAGTACAGCACCGCTGACCATGCAACAAATGACAGTGATAGAGCAACGCTCGTATATAGCCCGTCTATCCATTTAAGAAACGGGAATAGGAGCAAGTACGCTGCAACGGCTCCGACAAACAGCATGGCTGCGTAGAGCATTGTCCAGCCCGTTCTGTACACTACACAATGCAGAATCAAGTCGCATAAGTTACTGGGCAGGTAGTTCTTAGTTGACAGTAGCAGGATGGCTTTGGCTACATAGCCAGTTTTGTTAAGTCTTATCATGGTAGCGCTCCTATAGGTAATGGTACGAAACAGCTAGTGTGAGCTTTTTCACTGAAGTATTGGATGTCTAGGTTGTTTGCTAATATTTGCCCACTTGCAACTGCTAAGTAAGCCCAGCCCACAGTAAACTGAGCTTTGTAGTTATCGACTTCTCGCACACATAAGTACATTTTCCCAGCTTTAAAAGACGCGACAGTATCGGGAAACACCGTTTCTCGTTTCCTATAGATTAGGTAGTGGGTTTCAGTTACCAGTGCTACGTCGTCGTCGTCGCTTTTACTGGCTATGTACGTTAAACCTTCACTGTCAATGTTTGGATAATCTCCTAAGTGACAGGGTTGCCCAGGTACTAAGAGTCCTTTCATGAAGTCGTCTATGTTTGTCGCTTTACATATTTTAATTGGGTATTTCATTTTCCTTATCCTCGTTTTTTTAAGTATCTATAAATAGTGTATTCGCCGGGTAAGCGGTTACGTAGTTCACACGATGCCCAGTTTTTAAGTGCTTCTTCAGGAGTAAAAGCGTTCCTAGATGTGAACGTGGTAGTTCCAATTTTCATATCTGAATGCCCAACCATTAAATACGTCGGACCGGCTTTTTTATTCATGAAAGTTACTACGCCTTCGGGGTTTATATAAGTACCGAGGTGCAGCGCAATTTCTAACAACGTGTCGAATTTACCCTGCACTACGCTGTCTTTAGTTAGTAGCCAAGCTGTCGGTGGTAGTGTACCTGCCATCATTTTTCTCCCGCTAATATCAGCAGTTCCAAGAGATCGTCGCGTTCTTGTATCCAATATTTAGTATAGTACACAGTTGCGTTAGCAGCTAACCACGCTGCAAATGCAGGATCATTAAACGATTCTATGGCGGATAGGACGTACTGGCTAAGCTCGTACCAATTTTCATTCCCCCCATTTTGCTCAGACACTTCAAACTGTGTTTTCCGAGCATCGTCCGCGAATTTTACATAGTGGTGATGTAGCATCTCATCTTTCAGCGCGAGCTTGTGTAAGTTCACGGCGTATTCAATTATTAGTAAGGCGTCAGTTACTAAGAGACGCTGCGCGGGATTTTTAGGTATAAGCCACTTAGTTACATTCACAATTACGCGGTTTAAGCGGCGTATGGCTAAGTGGTGTTTCACGTTGTCTAGGTCAACGCCGACCGGCATGGCTGTAAAATACTGCTCGTTAAATAGACTCTGTAGTTGGGGGTCAACCAAGCCCTCGAATACTTTGTCTTGGAGCAGAGCTAACCATTTTGGTATGCCTAGTAACTTGGCTAGTAAGTTGTGGTCTGAGAAATCTAACACGTCCTCATTGACAATATAGTAATAGGAGTGGTACAAGTCATATAGTGAACAGCCAACTGAGCAGCCGTTGAATCTACCAGTGCTGTTGTTGTGTTCACCGTAGTCTCCAGAAATGTAGTCATCTTGGATCCTGTGTTTTATTGAAGACGCAATAAGCGCTTCTTTGAGTTTTGGTTTACCTTGAAAAGAGTTGAATGTTGTCATTTTAGTTGCCTCCAAGCGTTGTTTTTTTGATGCAAAGTTCGGTGTAGTTTGAGTTGAAGTCTGGCCAAAAATCGTTTTTTACCATGTAGCAATAGTGGTTTTTGTTTGCTATTTCAGTTTTGTAATCCTGATTCGATAATAAAAAATACAAAAACAGGAGGGAGAGGGGGACTGCTATTTTTGCTAAATTACGTAGTTTCATCGTAAATTTCCTTTTTTAGTGGCTGTGGATAACTTTTCATAAATGTTAAGAATACGTTAAATTCAGGCAAAACGTACAGGGCGCAGTACACGGCGTGTCTTTAGTGCCCGATTTAGTGCCTAAATAGACATAAATGTCTAAGGTTTGCAGGTTATTGATTTTATGGAACAAAAAACGTAGCGGTTCAGCGCGCAGTACACGTCGTGTCTTTTGCTGTCCGTCATAACATATTGATAAATATACAAATGTGTTTAAAACGGACAGATAGTTCCGAAAAAATTGAGTATCCAGTCATACAGAAATTCGACTCACTGTGAAATATCTTGTGGCCCGATAGTCGGGGAAAACGGAAAAACTGTCCGTTTGGCCACTTTGTCCCCTAGTATCAAAGACTTACGACGGACAGCAAAAGACACGGCGTGTACTTCCCCCTGAACCATTGGTTTTTTAGTTGTTAAAAAACAAGGACTTAGAAGCCTCGATACCCAATCGGCGGATTTGAAAAAAGTGCCTGGCATCAAAAAACCCTCGAAAAGAGCTGACGTGTACTTCCCTCTGTACCACGGTTCAACGCGCAGTACACGCCGTGTATTATTTCTGAACCGCGGTTCAACGCGCAGTACATGTCGTATCTTACGTGGATGCAAAGACACGTCGTATACTTACCGCTGTACCACGGTACAGGGCGCAGTACATGTCGTATCTTACGTGGATTTTCGGAGCGGGGAAACGGAGAAATCCAAGCGACCAAGAAACGCGGTTCTCCCCGGTTCCCCACTCCATTAAGAGCCCGGCATAGTAGTAAAAAACAGCGACGAGCACGGGGCCCGTCGCTGCTTGGTTTTACCGGCACTTGGTTAAGCTTCGGTATGCAAGGCTAAGAATGCCTGATGCACCGCACAGCATTACCCAGTTAGCTATGAATTTGAAAGCTGCGATTTCTTCTGGTGAAGACATTCTGAGATCTCCCGGTTAGGTTGGATTTTCTTCAAGCGCAGATGCTTGACGGTGATGAACGACGCATACGCCATTAGCACGACGCCTGCGAAAAATAGTAGATCAGCGAATATTGATGCGATGATCAATAAACCTGCGATGCCCATAACTCTGTTAGCGAGTTCGTTCATGACTTGACACTCCGTAACTTAACTTTGCGCGATGTCAGATCACACACGCGGCTCCTCGCGTTTAAATACGTTTTGTTTTTACGTAACGCTTCGACGCCTATGCTAACTCCAGTGCCTAGCACTAAGCTCGAACCTACGACGATTGCCACACCGGGCATCAGTCCGGCGATGAGCAGTGCTCCGCCGATAGCTGCAGTATCTAAATTTTCATTATTCATGATCTTCTCCATATGGGATTGACTGATACCCAGCGAAGGCCGGGCATGATGTAGTCGTCACTATTGACAACCGATAATTTTTTGTAACCGATGCACTTCTTGATAACGATAAGTGCAACGCTGAATGCTAAGCCACCAATGATCGCGGCCATCATGCCGCCAAAGGTGCCTGCAAACAACTTCATCATGACCAGAGTGGCGATGATGTCTAAGTAAATGTCGAAGCCCAGCAGCTTACGCAGCGTATCGCCACGAAGCTTGAGGAGCAGGATTAAAAAAGCGACTGCGGTGAGCAGCCCGGGGGTGATGAGCATAGTAGTTATCTCCGATGAGGTTCACCCAAGTTTAATTTTGTCTCGCAACGTGCCGTCATTTATTAACTGCGAGAGGAGCGTTGCCAACGCTTCTTCTCCCTCGTTCAAATGTATGACGATTTCGTTACATAATCTGAAAGCTGACTCTTCTGTTATTTCTTTATGACTAGACCGCGATAGCCAGAAACGCGCCACAGACCCACGGACCGGGTTAATAATTGACAACTGCGTTCCAAATAACTGCACCACAAAGTGGTGTGTGCTGTTTTCTAAAGAAACTATCATGTCATGATCTCCTGATAAAAGAAGCCCGGCGACCAAGTGGCCACCGGGCATAGTAGTTAAAACGGTACGTTAGCTGGGTTGAAGATCTCGCGCTGGCTGATCAATGTCCAGTTAGCGAGGTCGATTTCGCCCGATGCAATGATCTGCTTACGGGTGTTGAAGGCGTCGTACTCATTCTCGAACTCGAAGTTCAGCTCGTACTGACTAATTGCGCCATCGGCGCGGAGGTTGGCTCGAACCTTTACGTCGTCGCGATCGACGAACAACGTGTCGTTGTCTGGGCCAATGACGAGTTTGTGCTTAGTTGACTTGCTCATAATCTACTTCCTTATATGGTTTTAACCAGCCGACCACCGACTGATCACCCAACCGCATAGGATGTGCAGCCCCCCGGGGCTGCACTGGTTGTGGAAGATGGGGATGCTCTGCCATCTACGGAGACCGAGGGGCACAGGAGACGGGGAGAACTCGGAGCGCGGAGAAATAAAGAAGCATAACCCTGGATAAGAAGGTTCCAATGCCGTTTAGGGACTCAAGCCGTTGTTTTGGAGATACGGAAACGAATTGGGGTTAGGGTATTTCGCCTTTAGTGGAGAGGAAGCGAACAACCGTCGTTACCTAGTTTCAAAGTTTTCTTAATGCTCTTAGTTTCAAAGTTTTCTTAATTCCCCACCTCCCCTAATCCCCCACAGGGACTCCAAACCATGCTACTATTTAACTCACGACTGTCATCGTGAACTCCTAAGCTAGAGCATTGACCCGGTACATAAATTGCGCCGGGTCTTTTTTTATGCTATTCTCCGCCCATGATATAGTGGAGAGTTTGCACCGTGAAAACCATAAAGTACGACATCCATATCAACCAAAACGCCGCGTGGAACTTGCGCGTAACGTACAACGACGAGACCAAGACTCCCATCGACCTAACTGGCTATGCTGGAGAATTGGTAATCCGCAAGTCCATACGATCGGCAACATCTCTAATCAGAATCAACACCGCAGGCTCCCAAGTATCATTCGGTGACGCTATTCATAACGTAGTAGCCCAGATGACCGCGACTCAAACCGACGCACTACCAACGAATAACATGCTCGTCCAAGACTGGGTATACAGCCTACTGATCTGGGACCCCTTGGACAAAGACAACACCGCGCTCAGGCTACTGGAAGGTAATGTAGTCGTAACCCCTAGCGTATCCAGAGTGGACGAAACATAACATGGGCTCAGTAACCGTGGATGTCACGGACAACCCAGTAACTATAGATGTAACCACCCAAGAGACTCAAGTTTCTGAAGTGATACAGACCATAGTGATCTCACCGACTACGTGCGCTGTCAGCATCGACGAGCTGAACCCATCAATTATTGTTGAGCAGGCCGACTGCCAGATAGACGTGCAGAGCATCGACAACTTGGTGACGATATCAGAGGCCACGGTCATTAACCAGTATGGCACTGGAGGCGGGAACTTAACGCCTGATCGCCGCGTAGCCACCGGGCCCTCAGACACTGTATCTACGCTGGCCACAGTGCCAATTGGCGAAGTTAATGTGTTCTTAAACGGGGTGCTGCTCGACGATGATGAGTACGCGGTCGATCAGAATGTAGTTACTTATGACGGTATGTTAGCGCTCGAAGCAGGTGATGAGATCACTGTACTGTACGCCTCTGGCGAAGCACCGCCCGCGCAGCCGCTGGGCAGTGGATTGTTCTTCTGTGGTAATTCAGGTACAGTATTTGACAACACTACGCCGCGCATTGTGCTGGGAGGTGCCTAAGTGGCCATACAGCTGCAGCTGCGCCAGGACAACGCCGCCACCTGGTCAGCCAACAACCCGGTGTTGCTGGCGGGAGAGATCGGTGTAGAGCTCAATGCACCGGCCCCTAATAGATTCAAGTTCGGAGACGGGGTTAACCCGTGGAACAACTTAGCTTACGAGAATGTTTCAGGCCCCGCTGGCCCAACTGGTGATACGGGCCCAACTGGCCCAACTGGTGATACGGGCCCAACTGGCCCAACTGGTGATACGGGCCTAACCGGCCCAACTGGTCCTCAAGGTGACGTTGGCCCCGCTGGGCCGCAGGGAGATCAAGGACTTCCAGGCGTCGCTGGCGATACTGGGCCGCAAGGCCCGATAGGACCTGCTGGCCCAACCGGGCTTCAGGGTGATCAAGGAATTCAGGGATTAACTGGAGACGCAGGCTCCGCTGGCCCAACCGGAGATACCGGCCCAACTGGCGACACTGGTCCGGCAGGTGCTCAGGGAGATGAAGGCCCGCAAGGCCCCGCAGGAGACACAGGCCCAGCTGGTCCAACCGGCCCGCAAGGTGATCAAGGTGTCATCGGCCTAACCGGCCCAACTGGTTTAGTGGGTGACCAAGGCCCGCAGGGTGATCAAGGCCCGCAAGGTGACGCCGGCCCTCAGGGATTAACTGGTGATACCGGCCCCGCTGGCCCTCAGGGCGACACTGGGCCTACTGGCGCAACTGGCCCTCAGGGTGACCAAGGCATTCAGGGTGCGACCGGCGCTCAAGGCGATCAAGGAATTCAAGGCGTCGCTGGCGACATTGGCCCCGCTGGCCCTCAGGGTGACACGGGGCCGCAGGGGTTGACTGGCGACACTGGCTTAACTGGAGATACCGGAGCCACTGGCCCGCAAGGCGATCAGGGAATTCAAGGCCCAGCCGGTAACGACGGTGCAACTGGCCCAGCCGGTGAGGATGGCGCAACCCCAACAGTCGGCACCACCGCCCCATCGTCCCCAGCAGTCGGTGATCTATGGGCTGATACTACCTAATGGCTGACGTTCGCGTAGAAAGGTTCGATGTCGATGTCAGTGCTGATGGGTCTACCCACGCACTGAGTAACACTGTGCCTGACATCAATAAGGCGTTTGTGTTCATCAAGAATGCCTCTGATTCTGCCAGTGGTGGCCCTACCGGCAACACTGTCAACGGTAATCCTAACGACGTTCACTGTGGCATCGAGCTGACGACAGCCAGCCAGTTGACCTTCCACAAGAACAACGCCACGACATTGAAGCACAGAGGTGAAGTGTGGCGTTATCGTGGCGCTGATGGCGGTGCCAATGAGTTTATTTCCCGTGAGCGGTTGTCCCTGACGATTAGCGCGGGTAGTTCTTCGACTACTTCGTCGGCCATAGCCGGTATAGTTGATAGAAATAAATGTGTACCATTCCATAACGGTCTGTCTACTGATGCAGCCAGTACGTCGGTCTACCAAGGGGTGTCTATTGCGGTGCATATAAACGCCTCTGATCAAGTGGTGGTGTCTCGAAACAACACGATAAGCACAGTGACCGTGTACGTGGACGTAGTGGAGTTTGTCGGTTCTAACTGGTCAGTTGGTCACGGTGTTTCAAGCAGTCACGATTCTTCAAATGAAACCGTTACGCTTAACACTGACTCAACAGGAGCAGGTGGTAGCACGTTCGACACAGGCGGTTGGAGCACTGCCTTTATTGTTGCCACGATGGAGGGAGATTCGTCAGAGACTGGTCTAGCTGACAACTTGGCAGTTGTCTACCCTGCTGCTGCTACAACTCAAGTTATCTTTTCAGTTACGGATGGTGACAACAATGCGCGTAATGACGGTACGGGGTATATCCATGTTGTTCAAAACGATGATCTGATAGTTACGCGAGGCGCTAACACTAGCGTGTCGGAAGGCAACGGCAGTTATGGAACTCCGCTCGCTCTACCGGCTGGTGCTAATGCTGGAGGTCTGCAATCTGAGTATGCTTTGGAATGGTTTTGCTCCACGACCGGAACAGGCACGGCACACGCAAGAGGTAGACTCGCAGCCGCAATTGAAGAAGCCGGAGGTTTTGGTACAACAGACTATGATTTTGGCGCGGCTGTGGACTCAGGCCAATACAACAGTTCGTTGGATTATAGGATCGAGGTTCTCCTGACGTTTGGCGCTACACCGTCTGGGATTATCTATGAGGCTGGTGGATCAGGCACAGGTACGGTTATCGGACACAACACTTCTGGAGAGTTTATAGCGCGGTCAGGTGATGGAGGATCAATTGCTCCTGACGATTGTGCTAGATGCGTGATCACGACAGCAGAATATAATTTTGCTGGTAGGACTGGAAGATTGGTAGTCACATTCGATTTAAGTGCAAGTGAGATCACAGTGTCTTTTGACAATGGGGATACGGGGACAGTCGATTACACTAAATCAGCAACAGCAGTTGGAACAGTCGCTAACTGGTCAGGCGGTGATGCTGGCGCGGTAGGCACAGGCTCAAGCATTATTGCAGGCGATGAATTTAGTCCTGACCTAGATTTCAGCGGATCGTTTGTAGAGCTAAGTTTCAGAAACACGTTGCTGCCAGAAGGCAGCACGACTCTGTCCATAACGCACTGGGTGCATAGGTCTGGCAATAACATCCTTGCTCGATACGGTGTCATCAACCTTACTGGCCTGACTGACGCACTGAGTAACACTGTGCTGAATGTATGGAACGGTAGCGCTTGGGTGCCGTGTACGCTAAACTATTGGGACGGCACCGAGTGGGTGCTGGTCAGATACTGGAGCGGCAGCGCATGGCTAAGCTGATTAGACGCGAGCAGATAGAGCCAGTCGTAACGGACTCAACGATCACGGGCGATGGCACCACCGCGTCGCCATTGTCTGCGCCCGGCGGCGGTAGCGGCGGCACCGCGCTGACGGATGGCACCACGATTAATGGCGATGGCACTGCCGGAGACAGGATAAGACTTGACCCCGACGTGCAGGCCGATATAGCTGCTAGGCTTGCGACAGTTAATAAACTGTCGGAGTTTGCGACTATGCAAGACAAACGCGACGCGCTTACTAATTTAGGTCTTACCAAGATACGTGGCGGCACATT
>Ga0136588_1000081_pt1 | contig 34975 bp, 42 predicted proteins | sample AntRauMFilla1564_FD_104782 | JGI IMG/M metagenome (GOLD analysis project Ga0136588, IMG submission 104782) | Saline lake microbial communities from Rauer Islands, Antarctica - Metagenome Filla 1 #564 | ecosystem: Environmental > Aquatic > Non-marine Saline and Alkaline > Saline | place... | reverse complement strand
GTTATTCCCCCAAGCTCGCAAGATTTCCACGTGTGAGCCGAAAAAGTTAAGCTTGTTTGGTGTTGCGGATGCGCAATACTCGTATGAAGGGACTGAGCAATGCCGAGACTGACGATCGATGATGCAGGACACATGCCTGTCCGGGACGCTGCGCAGACTCTCGGCGTCACCGCTCAGACGATCAGGAACTGGCTCGACGCCGGCTGCCCCCACGTCCCCGGCGCGCGCGGGCGAACAAACCCCACCATGGTTCATCTCGGGGAGGTCATGCAGTGGCGGATCGATAGAGAGAACCGGAACGCGGCGCGCGGACCGGACGGCAACGCTTACAACCTCGAGGCGGCGAAGGCGGCCGAGATGCACTTCCGCGCGATCCGCCGTGAAGCTGAAGCCAGGCGTGACCTCGGGAGCCTGCTCGCGATCGACGATATCGCCGAGGTGATCGAGCAGGAGTTCCAGGGGGTCCGGTCACGGCTGAACTCGATCCCGGCTCGACTCGCCGTCAAAATATCGGCGGTATCTGACGCTGCGGTCGCGCGGGCGATGATCTCGGACGCGATTGCTGATGCGCTGGCTCACCTCAGTGATCCGGACGGGGTAGCGCGTCGCGCGGGCGGCGATCCTTCGACATCCGTGCATGACGTGATCGAGATCGACGATCCGGATCAAGATCGGGAAGTCGGTGCCGATGACGACATTGATTGACCTCCTCGCTCCCGCCCGGTCTCTCCGCGAAAAGATCCTGGCAAAGCGCGCCCGCGCGTTCCAGCCGCCTCCGCGTCTCAGCGCGGACCAGTGGGCGGACACGTACAGGATCGTCCCGACTGAGACATCAGCAATATCCGGACCATGGCGCACAAGCCAAGTTGAGATCGCGCGCGGACCGATGCGGGCGGTATCAGATCCGGCTGTTCGTCGCGTGTCTTGTATGTCCTCGGCTCAGATCTTCAAGACGACCGTACTAGAGACGGCAATCGGATATTTCATGCAGCTCGATCCGTGCCCGATCCTGTTCTATAGCGCATCACAAAATACCGTCGACGCGACGATCTCTGACAAAATCGACCCGATGATCGTAAACACCCCCGAGCTCGCCGCGCTGTGGGGCGGCCCGCAGGCGCTGGAAGCCAAGAACGAGAAGTTCACGCGCTATAAGAAGCGGTTCCCTGGTGGGGCTCTTGAGCTCCTGACGATCAACTCGACAGCGAACCTGCGAAACCGCGCGGCCAAGGTGGTCTTGATTGACGAAGTAGACGACTGCACGGCGGTCGCCGATGGCGATCCGCTGGACCTGGCCGCCGCGCGCGCGATCTCGTTCAAAGGTGAGGAGAAGATCGTGGGCGTCTCGACACCCACGATCCGGGGTGAGAGCAAGATCGAGGCGGCGTATCAGGCGAGCGATATGCGCAAGCCGTATATCGCATGCCCCACGTGCGGTCACGAAGAGTACCTCAAGTGGAGCCAGATCGACTTTAAGAACGAGGCGGGCGAGACGGATGCGAGCTGCGCCCGCTACATCGGGGAGTGCGGTCACGAGTGGACCGAAGCGGACCGGATCCGGGCGCTGACGACCGAGGACGCTATCTCGTGGCGTCAGACAAAGCCATTCCGGTGCTGCGGCGAGCTCCAGCACCCGGAGCAGGAGCGGAAATGGTCGCGCGACGGGCTGGCGTTCTGCAAGCACTGCGGAGAGCTCCCCGTCCCTGTCACGCACGCCGGTTTCTGGGGCTGGATCGCTTACCACCCCAGGTGGAGCCTGCGGGACATCGTGCAGGAGTTCCTCGATCGTAAGGGCGACCGGCTGAAGCTCCAAGAATTCGTGAACAACCGGCTCGCGGAGACGTGGGGGCGCGGCGAGGAGGAGGACCTCGAGCAGGTCGATCCGGACTCTCTCGAGGCCCGGGCTGAGCCGGCGTGGGATCTCGTCCCGTCTGGGGTAAAGCTGATCACGATCGGAGTCGACGTTCAGCCGCGCGGAAAGAAGGCGGGCCTATATGCCGAGGTGGTCGGATGGGGTGACGGGGAGGAGACCTGGTCTCTGGACTACAACCACATCGACGGCGATCCGGACGATGGCGAGGTGTGGTCAATACTCGACGAGATCCGGAACGCGAAATACATGACAGAAGACGGTCGGACGCTGACACCGCAAGCCGCGTGCGTCGACACCGGCGGTCACAATATGGACGCGGTCATGTCTTACTGCGGCGCGCGCCGGTCTCAGCGTGTGTGGGCGATCAAAGGCGCGTCGGAGAAGACCGGAAGCCGGGCGCCGATTTGGCCGCTGACCCCGCCGAAAACCCGCAAGCGCGGCGCTTCACTCTATATACTCGGCACCCAGTCGGCCAAAGATTGGCTGTCATCGTGCTTGTCGAAGACCAGCCCGGGACCACAGTACGTGCACGTCCCGGCCGGCCGGTCTCCGAGCTGGTTCTCTCAAATCTTGAACGAGCGCCGGTTCACCGTTCACACAAGTGGTGGCCGCCCGACGACGACGTGGAAGCCCAGGGCGGCCGGGGTCGACACCGAGGCCCTGGACTGCCGTGTCTATGCGAAAGCCGCCCTAGATGGCCTTAAGCGGATGGGACTTCGCGGGGTTGATGCCCCTTCCGCCGCCGCAATGGCTCCACCGTCCGCACCTGAAACACCCGAAACCGGCGCGCCCGAGCCTTCGCCCGACGCCCCCGCCGCGAATCACCGCCGCCGGAGGAGGAGGTCCGGATCTGGCTTTTGGGCGTGATAGAAGTTTTAACGTCTGTTCAGCCCTAAAATACGGGAACTTCTATTAGTTTCGCCTTCGTGCGTTTGATGATTTCGTGGATATCTGAGATGTTGGCGCTGCGCACTGAAGCGCACGTCAACAGAGAAGGACCACAAAATGTTTGACAACATCGTTGAAAATGTCGCGAAGAAGCTCGCAGCTGAGCTCGCCGCATCGCTGATCTCGGTCGAGGCGCTGGCGAATCTCGCGGACAATATTCGCGAGATCGTATATGCGCACGCGCTGATGCCGCTCTCTCCGGAATACACCCTCGGACTGACGCTCGTCGGCGGCGAGATTCGGGTCGGGCAGTTTACGGATGTAGTGAATCCGGACACCGGCGTAAATGACCCCATGGGTGTCTTTGAGTACAATGTGCACCGCACGATCTCTATCGAAGCGGATCACTTAGATCGGGACTTCATGTCTCACGTTGCTGCTGAGTTCGAAGATGATCCGGAAGAGCCGACGCGCGCGGTTTTCGGTTCTGATCTTCTTGTTTACGCGATCCTGCATGAGCTGACCGGGGCGAGCTTGACGACGCTCGCACGGGTCTACGCGGCGGAGCAGATGCTGGAGATGGACCCGACCGCGAACAGCGCGCCGTTCCCCGCGCAGGTGTTGTTCCTGGCGAAAGAGGCGCTGCTCTATCACAGCGAACACTTCAGCTTCGAAGCTCGGGTGGACCGCTACGGCGGCGGCGAACTTGCCGAATGACCGGATCGGGGAGGGGGCAGCCTCTCCCCCCATTTTTTGCACGTCAAGAGAGGACCATATAATGACGTCATATGATAAAGCCGCCGCCGCCGCTGAGCTTGAAGAGTTCAAGCGGGCCCCGCTGATCGAACTTGCTGTAGAGATGGGCTGGGAGATCACTGAGACGAACCGGTCCGGAGCGACGCTCAAGAAGGGTGCAGTGAAGATCGGCGCATTCAAGGGAGATCATTGCTGGATGTGGAGGGACTTCTCGCGCGGCAACGGGCCCGGCGGTCGCGCTTCTGGTACCGTTGTTGATCTTGCTCTCGAAGCTGCTGGAACCATGGGGAAGGCCCGTCATCTCCTGCGCTCGCTGACCGGAGCCTCGGCCCCGACATCCCCCGCCTCAACCACCGCCCCCGTTCCTTCTTCCACCAGCCCCAACTCGGCCTTCACCGGAAAGACATACAAGGCCCCGGATGAGGTGCTGGCCGAATACAAGACCGGCGCTCGGATCTGGCGCGCCGGTGGTCCGCTTCCAGCGTTCATGTCGGAGCGCGGCGTGGACCGGGTGCCTGATATTTTCCACGGCCGGTTCGCGGTGACCGATCGCCACGGCGCGGCCCGTTTCTTGTTCGCGACATTCGACGAGAACGGGAAGGCGATCCACGCCGGGGTCGAAGACCGGAACCTTTCGCGGAACGGAGAGAAGAGCTTCCGTCGCTACACGACCGGCGGCCGGGCCGGGTTTTGGTATGCGAACGGGGAGAAGGGCGCACCGGTCATCGTGACTGAAAGCCCCCTTGATGCGATCTCCTGCGAGCTGCTTCGCCAGACGCAAGGCGTCGGGCGGGACGGGTCCAGCTACGTCGCCGTTCGGTCCGGCGCGGAAGACGCGGTAGTCCAGTATCTCATCCGGAAGATCGCATCCGGGACGCGTTGCGTCATGGTTTCGACGGACAACGACGCGGCCGGGATGGCATACGCATCGAAGATCATGGGAGGCCTCGATGTCGCGCGCAAAGAGTGTCACGTGCCCGACGACGTGATCGTTCTCTACATGGCGCCTGACCTCGGCGCCACGGACTGGAATGAAGCGCTGATGGAGCACCGCGCCCGAGAAGCTCGTTCGGAAGGTAAATCGTCGGGCGGCCCGTCCCCCCGCCCGGAGCCCAGCCCCGCGCCCCGCCGGCCGGCCCCGGCCGACACCGCGCCGTGCCCGGCCTGACCGGGCTATACCAACACCACATCAGGCACCTGGGCCGCTCAGAACGAGCGGCCCTTTTTTTTGCGACCGCACGGTCCGGCGGGTCGATCGGGTATCGTCATCTCATGAGCAGCACACCACAAAATACCGTTTCACATGAACACCTCGCCGCGCTGGATGCCGCGATCGCCCAAGGCGTGACCAGCGTCAGCTATGACGGCAAAACCGTGTCCTACAGGCGACTGGACGACATGCTTAAAATCCGCGACTGGCTCCGCCGGGAGCTGGGCCTCGCTCGCCCTGGCCGCCGGTCCCGTCGGGCGGTGGTGCACTTGTGATGCGGGTCGTCGGGATAGATCCGGGCCTGACTGGCGCCGTCGCCTGCGCGACAATCAACCCAGCCACCGGCGATGTGATCGGGCCGGAGGTGCACGACCTGCCCGTCACCGATTTCGTCGATGGTCGCAAGGTTCCGTGCCCTGTCGCGCTGTACGATCTCCTGCGCGTCATCAACCCGGACCTTGTTGTTTTGGAACACGTGGAGGCGCGGCCGGGCCGTGGTTCCGTCAGCTCGTGGCGCTTCGCATCGGGGTTCGGCGCAACCCTTGCCGCTTGCCAGCTCGCTACAGACGGCCCCCGCGTTCACCTGGTTCGCCCGTCGATCTGGAAGGCCGCGCTGGGTCTCTCATCCGACAAATCCGCCAGCCTCACCGCCGCCCGGTCAGCATTCCCCGCTGTGTCCGACCAGCTGAAGCGGGTGAAGGATGACGGCCGGGCCGAGGCGCTGCTCCTCATTCAGTATTACCGCCAGGTCCTTCTGAAGACCGGCGAGATGGAGGTCATCTGAAATGGCATCGAAACGCCAGCGCCGCAACGCGGCCGCCCAGCGGCACCAGCCCGGACTGAACACCTCGGCCAGCACGTCGGCGGTGAAGGCCGCTCCACGGCTCCGCCAGCGGGCCTATCGTCCACCCAAGGACGTCACTTCTCCCGGCGGATGGACCCCCACTACGGCGCAGCAGGAATACGCCCCCGGCGCGCTCCCTCGCATCCGGTCGGCAGCCCGCGACCTCGCTCAGAACAATCCCTACGCGAGCCGCGCTATAGCTGTTCTGACGCAGCACGCGGTCGGTACCGGCATCCGCGCCAGCGTCCGGGGCGACGACGAATTTGAACGGGCGTTCGAGGCATGGGCCGGGTCGACTGACGCGGACCGTGAGGGCCGTCTGACCCTTTACGGTCTGCAAAATTTGGCGACGAGGGTGATGTTCGAGGCCGGCGACGCGCTGCTCATCATGCGCGAGAAGCGACTGGCAGACCGCTTAACGCTGACGCTGCAGGTGATCGACCCGGAGCAGCTCAACTCGGGAGCCGCCCCCAGAGAGGCCGGCAATAAAAACTTTCAGGGGGTCGAGGTATACCCGTCCGGGCAGATTTACGGCTACCATGTGCGGCTCCGCCTGGACGATTCCAGTTCGGTCTTCATCCCGCGCCGGGACGCGGTGCATATGCTCGAGCTTTTGTACCCCGGCCAGATGCGCGGCATCCCCCGCGGGGCGCAGGCCCTGGCGAGAGCGAACGGGGTCGATCAGTTCATGTCGACCGCGCTTGCCCGCGCGAAAGTCGAGGCGTGCCTCACGGCTTTCGTGATCACCGATCACCCGGATGATGCTGGCGGCCTGCTCGGTGAACCGGGAGATCCGGACTCCGGGTTCCTCCCGCCAGAGCGCCTCGAGCCGGGTTTGATCGTCCAGCTCGCCCCCGGTGAAGACGTCAAAGTTGCGCAGCCCCCGTCCAGCGGCGGCATGGCGGACTATGTCAAGATCGGACTGCAATCGGTCGCGGTTGCCTATGGCGTGACCTATGACGCCATCTCAGGCGATCTGGAAAAGGTCAATTTTTCCAGCACGAAGGCGGGCCGGTTGGAGTTCAATCGCGGGATCGATAGCCTCCGCGCGCATACCATTTTTCCTGCAGTGCGGCGGATCATCGCGCGTTTCAAGGAAGTTTTCGAGGCCAATGCGGCCCGCGCCTCGGACGCCAGCGTGACCCTTGTCGCGCCCGGTCGGGAGAGCGTCGAGCCGCTGAAAGACGCGCAGACCCTCTCCCTGGACTTGCAGATGGGCGTGAAAACCTGGGCGCAGGCGGTGCGCGAGCGCGGGTATGACCCCGACGATCAGATCCGGGAACTGGCGGACATAGCTGCAAAGTTCGCGGACGCCGGGCTCGTCTTCAAGTTGAGCCTTGGGCCGGTGTCCATCGAGGCGGCAGTAGTGGATCCCGATGAAGACCCGGACGCAGATCCGGACGCGCCCGGCTCGACCGCATGAGCGCGGTCCCCGCCGGATTATGATGCGTACAAACGAGGAGTAGCTATGCCCGAAAATCAAACCCAGAGCCGCGCATCAAACGCGGACTTCATCGTCCGGAGCGAGTCCTTCGATGAAGGCGCGCGGACCGTTGAGATCGTCTACGCCACATCGACCCCGGTCGGACGCGGGTCTTTCCGCGAAATCCTTGAGATCTCGGAGACCGCGATCCGGACGGATCGGCTTGATACCGGCACGGTCCATCTGATCCGGGATCACATGCCGTATGGCGACCCGCTGGGTCGGGTGATCTCGCACCGTGTTGAGGATGGTCTTGCGATCGCCACCGTCCGACTGAGCGATAGCCCTGACAACGCGGGCGTGGTCGCAGATATCCAATCCGGGGTCATCCGTTCGGTCTCTGTCGGCTACCTAATCCATGGCTACTCCGACGCCACTGATGAAGCGACCGGGGTCACCACGCGGACAGTGACGGCTTGGGAACCCTACGAGATCTCGCTGACCGTCATTCCCGCTGACACGGCCGCCGCGATCCGTTCAGACGAACGCATGGGTGAACGGCTGGACGCGATCGAGGCCGCGCTGCGGTCCGCCATCGCTGCACCGCACGGGTCAAATGTGGCCGGTGCTACAGTCACAACTGAAGATGAAGCTGCTGCCATCCGTGGCGATCACGATCAACCCGAAACCGAAGAGGAGGCCGCAGTGCCCGAAAATATCGCAATCCAAGAGGCACTTGCCGCTGAGCGCGCACGTGTCCGCGACATCCAAAGCATGGCCACGCGCCACGGCCTGGACGCCGCTTTCGTGACCCAGCACGTCGATGCCGGTTCCGATCTTGACGCCGTACGCGGCGCCGCCCTGGACGTTATCGCGTCCCGCGTCGCTCCTGACGTGTCGACCGCAACCTCGACCGTCCGGGTGACCCGCGACGAGCGTGAGACGCTGGTCCAGCGTGCCGAGGCCGCTCTCGTGAGCCGTGCGACCGGAGAAGCTCCGTCTGATGAGGCGCGTGAACTTCGCGGTCTGAGCCTGGTCGAGATGGCCCGGCGCTTTTCCGGTGCTGGCGATTCCGTATCTGCCGCACGCGCTGTTGATGAGGCCCTGACGCAGCGGTCCGGCATGCACAGCACGTCCGATTTCGCCGCAGTCCTCGGCAACACCGTCGCCCGCACCCTGCGCAACGCATACGAAAGCGCTCAGCGCACGTTCGTTCCGTTCACCCGGACGGTTGAACTGACCGATTTTCGTCCGGTCACCCGCGTTGCCCTCGGAGACGCTCCGAAGCTTGAGCGCGTGGCTGAAGGTGGCGAGTTCACGCACGGGACTATCGGTGAGACCGGTGAGAGCTATGCGCTGGCCTCCTACGGCCGGATCGTGGCCGTGACCCGCCAGGCAATCGTGAACGATGACCTGTCCGCCTTCACCCGCCTCCCGGCGATGTACGGGGCGAGGGCTGCGGAGCTGGAAGCCGATCTGGTTTACGGGGTGCTCTCGGGCAACGGCCACATGTCAGACGGAAAGGCGCTGTTCCACACGTCGCACGGGAACGTGATGACCGGCGGGCTGGACGTGGACGGGCTCTCGAAAGTCCGCGCTCTGGGTCGCAAGCAAACCGGCATCGACGGCGCGAAGATCAACGTGAGCTTCATCACGCTAATCGTTCACCCGGATGACGAGACGGCAGCTGAGAAGCTTGTGGGTTCGATCGCCCCGACGAATTCTGGCGAGTTCAACCCGTTTGTGGGTCGGATGACCATCGTCAGCGACCCGCGCGTCGCGGAAGGCACCTGGTTCGCCGCAGCCTCGCCGAACCTGGTCGACACGATAGAACTGGGGTTCCTTGCCGGTCAGCGCGGCGTGCAGACCTTCACACGGGATGGCTGGGACGTAGACGGTGTGGAAGTCAAAGCCCGGCTCGATGTTGGCGCAAAAGCGATCGACTTCCGTGGCCTGGCCCGCGCGACGAAGCCCGCCGAGTAATATTAGGGCCCCGTTCCGGCGGGGCCTGCAACCCAATCTTTCAGGAGATGAATGAATGAAAAACTATATCCAATCCGGCGACGTTATCACTGTGAGGGCACCGGTTGCTGTCGCATCCGGCGACTTTCTGTCATTCGATTCAATATTTGGTTTTGCTCAAGCGAGCGCAGCGCGATTTGATGACGTGGAGATCGTTACGCGAGGTGTTTTCAGAGCGGTTGTTGCTAATGGCGACTCAGTGACTTTCGGTACGCAGATCTACGCTGATGGAGACACGCTTACTTCTGACGCGGATGACGGAGAGGGCAACGCGTACACTCGGATCGGCGTCGCGGTCTCTGACGCGGTTGTCGAGGACGGCGCCGCGTACGTCAAAGTGAAGATCTGCTAAGCTGATATAAACGAATACGCGGCACCTCTGGCCGCGTCGCGGGCGGTGGGTTTTCTGGTCCTTTTCCCGCCGCCCGCACTTTTTTTAGGAGACTGACTCGATGAAGCTTCGAACGCCCGAAAATCAGAACGGCGAGGCGCTCGGCGTCGCCCGGCTCGTGACATCACAGGGGCTCCGGGTCGGTTTCAATGAGACCGCAAGCACGCACACGTCCGCCCTGGAAGATGGTGTTTATCTTGTCTCTGTCAGTGCCCCCGCATTCGTCAGTATCGGCGCAAACGCGACCGCCGGTGACATCGCCGGGAGCTTTCCGCTGGGCGCGGGTGGGGCTGGTTATTTCCGCGTGAAGACCGGCGACCGGGTCGCGGTGCGCGGCGTTGAGGGCGCGGGCGGCCTGTTCGTCCTGCCGCTCGAAAAAGCTTAAGGAGCGCGAGTTATGTTCGGAATTTCAGGCGGGTCATTTGGCGGCTCAGGTGTCAAGAAATACTTGACTGTTGCGGAACTCCCGCTGACCGGGGTCAAGCCCGGGACCCTCGCGCATGTCGAAGAGAATTTGCAGGGAGATAGCGCGCTGTATCTCTGGTCCGGCACGCATCAGTCCGGCGGGTGGTACAAAGTCGCAACGGTTAATCTAGCGCCAAACATCACGACCGAGATCCCCGAGACGATCGCGCTGCCGAACGACGGCTCATCGATCGGACTAACGTTGAACGCGGAGGATCCGGAGGGTCTGCCGATCACCTGGTCATATCAAGTCTCTGACGGTTCGATCGAGGGCGTTGCGGATGTCGTGCAGGACGGCGGGACGTTCACGCTGACAGCCGATCCGGCGGCTATTGCCGCGCAGGCTGCTGGCTCGTTCTCGCTGACGTTTGTGGCGTCGGACGGGGTGTCGCTGAGTGCTGCTACGAGCTCATTCACGCTCTCGTTCGCGGTTGGGCCCTCGGATCCGGTCAACGCGACGCTCGTCGCGGAGATCCCGTCACCGAACCAGTCGATTGGCGCTACGCGTGGGGGCGTGGTCGGCCCCGATCTTTACTTGATTTTGTCTACCGAGTCAGGGCCCGTCGGTGACCTCTACGACGTGTCCGACCCGGCGTCCCCCGCGTTCCTGTCCAGCCTGCCGTCAGATCCGGCTTTCACGGGGGTACCGATGGCGCAGGTCCGAGGTGACGGAACGGGCCGGTTTTTTGTAGGTGATACACTGGCCGACAAGGTCCTCCTCTTCGACGCGACGAACCCGCTTTCTCCGAGCTTGATCTCGAACAGCTTCTCAGTATACAGAGGTGACCCGATCGGCAGTAACGGGACCCACGCTGTTTTTGTTGGGGAGAACAGTGTGCGGGTGATGTCTATGGAGACCGGCGCGCAGACCGGCTCTATCAGCTACGGCTACCCCGACATTCCGTCAGTTACCCGCACCGTGAGCTACCCGGCGGGGTATGCCGGTGACGTGTTTGTCTCCGGGATCAGGAACGCAGTCTCCGGCGACTACCGGCTCATCTCGTTTCGTGTCGACGCATCGGGTGCTCTGACGGAGCTTTCCCGTTACGACGGTGACACGAACGTCTACTTCGCGGGTTTTGATGGACGTTTCGCTGTTGCGCGACGCCTAGATACCGGTGCACACCAGGTGTGGGACTACGTCGACCCCGCCGCGCCGGTCAAAGTCTTCGAGGAGCCCGCGTCTCAGACCGGGACAGCAAACGCTATGGCGTGGTCCGTTATGCAAGACGGTTTCTTCTATATCGCGTCTTCGTTCGGCTCTTCCGTGTACGTGTATTCTGTCTCCGCGTCTGGTTCGCTTTCTCTGCTTGGCGCTATACCCGGGCCCGTGGGGTCGGCGCTGACATCCGGTTCCTTCGCCAACGGGGCGCTGTTCTTCCCGAGCCGGGACGAGAGCAATCTGCCTGTTTCTAAGGTGTTCATGAACTCATGACCGCCGCTCCCGCAATCGTACTGCGAGTCACGCTCGGCGGGCTCATGCCTGCCGCGCTCCTCTTGTGGCTGACGCTCAACGTGGGCGGGCCGGGCGCGCTCCGGGACGGGATTGCCGTGCTCTCTTGCATGCCTGACCCGGACCCGCGCGCCTGCATCGAGGCCTCACTGGCCGCCCCGCCGCCTGATCTGGAGGCCCTGAAATGACCCCTTTCGCTTCTCTCGGTTTTACCATTGCTGCGGTTCTCGGCCGTGACGTGACGCTGACCCTCACTACCGGTGAAGAGCTGACCCTGCGCGCGCTGTGGCAACCGCAGTTCATCGACACCCGGGTCGGCGAATATGGCATGGAGGTCCGTGACGAGTACCCGGTGCTCGATGTGCCACGCGCCGCATGGATTGCGACCGGTCGGCCTGCGACTGCGCTGCACGGCGCCACGCTGACAGTGGATCTGGTCTCGTACACGCTGCATGACCCGCGCGACGACGGGCTGAGCTTGATCCGCTGCCGGGCCTATCTTTCCGACGCCTGACTTTTTTCTTCCCCATTCCCTTTCCACTCGCCCACTGACTAGACCGCGCCGCCTCTTCGCGGCGCAGAATATGATGTTCTCAACACACCGGAGGACACATGAACACCCACCCACGGAAAACCTTGCGCGATGACGTACAGGCGCGGCTGCAAGCGGTCCTGACCGTCCCGGTCTACGCCGGGCGGGCGCGTGACCTGCCGCGTGGCACGACCGAGGCCGTGGCGGTCTACGTCGCCGAGGAGCAGCTCTCCCGACCCGCCGCCGCGCGCGGCCGCCCCGCCGGACCGATCACGCGCAGGATGAAGCTCGAGGTCATCGTTTTGTCGGAGGGTCCGGACGAAGAAGTTTGTGACCGGCTCGACGCGCTCTGCCGCGACATCGAGCTGGCGCTCGCCGCCCGCGCGGACCTCGAACCGCAGGCCGTGGAGATCAGCCTGTCCAGCGCCGACCGCGTCAGGTCGATCGCGGTCATGTCATACTCCGCGCAAGTCCAAGACACACTGAACTGACACTGAAGAGGAGCCACGCATGGCCGTCACTGATCCCCTTTCCAACGACCTCTACGTCGTTCCCAAAGCGCAGATTTTCTTCAAGAAAACCGGCGCGACTGAGTATGAAAACCTTGGCGACGCTGACAGCCTAAGCCTCGAAATTTCGGTCGAAGAGCAAGAGCGCTACGCAAACGATCGCGGGATCCGGACGCTCGTCAAGCGCACCGTGACGCAGACCTCGGCCACAATCTCGATGACCCTGGCTCAGATGTCGATCTTCGCCCGCGCCGCGTCTTTGATGGCTGACGCGGAGACCGTCGACGGGACGGAAGAAGCCCTCGATCTGGGCGGGGAGATCGTCGAATTTATGTCTGGCGGTCACAAGTCGGGCGTCGCGAACAACCCGACGCTGCGCGGTGAAATTGTCATACGCGGCGTGAACGCTGAGGGTCCGAAATCTCTCCTGCGGCTGTGGGACGTCGAGATCCGCCCGGCCTCCGCCCGGAGCTTCATCTCGGACACCGAATTCGCAACGATCGAACTGAGCGGCGCGGCTTACCCCAAAGCCGGCAAAGCTGCGGGCTATGAGCTTGGCGAAGAGCTTACGCTGACCGGCGCCACCACGCAAGCGGGAGCGTAACCTATGGGTATGACTTCCCTCGCTGACCTCGCGGGCGTCGGCCAGGACGTGACGGTCCGCGGCCAGAAGGTCACGGTCACTGGCGTCTCCGCGCGCGGGCTTGCCCTGCTCTTCAAGCGGTTCCCTGAACTAGTGGGGGCCGTCACCGGCGCCGGCCTGAGCCTGGCGTCCCTGACAGAGCTGGGCCCGGACGTGCTGGCTGCGGTTATCGCGGCCGGGACCGGAGCGCCGGGTGATCCGCAGGCGGAGGCGGTGGCGGACCGGCTCGGGATGTCTGATCAGCTGAGCCTGATCGAGGCGATCCTGTCCGAGACGTTCGCGGGTGACCCGGAGGATTTCATGAAGCGCCTCGAAAATCTGGCCGGCGCGGTCGGGGTGCAGACGGGGCCGGTGGCGGACTGATGAAGGACGTGGCCCGGGCGGTGCATGTCGCCGCCCGCGCTTACGGCTCGCTCGAAGCGGCGCTGGGTCTGACCCCGCGTCAGCTTGGCGCGGTCATGGGCCTCGAGCATGAGAGCCGGTCGCGTGATCTTGTCGAGAACTTCACTGTCGCCCGAGTAGCGCAGCACGGCGAAAAGAAAGACGCGGACCGGCTGATCAAGGAGCTATCGAATGTCGCAAAATAATGACATCATTATCCGCCTGAGCGCGGAAGGGGTAGAAGCGATCACCGCCGCGTTCCGTCGCGTCTCTACAGCATCGCGTCGGGTCGGACGGTCGGTCGAGACGATCGGTCGGCGGGCTGATCTCGCCCGGAGAGGTTTACTGCGCGTCGGAGGCGCTGCCACAAAATTAAGCCGTGCTGTTGGCGCTGCAAGTCTTGCGATCGGGGCGCTCGGCGCCGGGCTGACGGCCGCCGCAAGCAATTCGCTTGACGGGATCGCGGCGCAAGAGAGATTCGCGAAGAGCGTGGGTTTAACGCTGGCTCAGTACCAGCAGCTCGCGTTCGCCGCAGAACGCGCCGGGTTTGATGTAGATGCGCTTCAGGGGTTCCTCGTCAACTTGGCAGATAAAGCGTTCGACGCGTCTATCGGTGCGGAGGGCTCCGCCGCTCAGCTTGCGGACCTCGGAGTCTCTGCGGTCGACGCGCGGGGCCGGCTTAAGCCACTAAACGCGCTTTTTCTCGAACTCGCAGATTCCGTTTCAGCGATGCAAGACGGGACCGCGAAGACCGGCGCGCTCAGCATATTTGCCGGCGACGATGGCGCGCGCGCGATCACGCTTTTGAATCAGGGCTCGGAGGGGATCAGACAGCAGGGGGTCGAAGCGGAGCGGCTCGGCCGGGTCCTGTCTCAGTCGCAAGTGGATCTCGCGCGGAACACGGTGCAGGCACGACGAGAGCTCTTCTCGAGCTTAGCCGCTCTACGTGACCGCCTGAGTCTGATCGTGGCGCCGGATCTGCAACGCGGCGCGCAGGACCTGTCTAAATATCTGACAGAAAACCGCGACGCGATCGATGCGTTGGCGGAGGCGAAATGGGACCAGATCCGAGACGGGATCCGGGACGTGTTGCGCGTTTTGAACGGGGAGGAGCCGCAGCTCGAATGGGTAGCGCGTTATGCGCAGAACCTCAGGGACTTGCAGGGTCTGCTGACCGGCGGCGACATCGAGAGCCCGTTCCTTTCCGGGCTGCGCGACCGGGTCCGTGAGCTCGTCGAAGGGATGGAGCGGGCGCAGAGCGTCGCGCGGGACGCATACAGCATATTGTCCGGCGAAGAGGGCCCGCTTGAGAACACCGCGCTGGAGCCGCTGCGCGAGACGTGGAACGCGTTTTCGGATGACGTGGGAAGGTCGTACAGGAATGTCATCAAGCCGGTCATAGAAGAGCTGAAGCGGCTGCTGGACGGCGCATCTCAATCGCTAAATTCGTTTTTCGGGCTGTCGGGCGATAGCGCGATATCGGGGTCCCAGCTCGGGATCGCCCTGGTTGTCGCAAAGCTCACTGGGGCGCTGGGTTTGCTGATCAATACTGCAAGGCTGGGCTTGACGGTTCTTGCGACCGTCTTCTCAGGCGTGTCCGGCATCGCCGCCGCGACGGTCGGGCTTCTCGCATCTATCCGCGGCGCACGCGTGGCGGAGAGCCAGCTTGAGGAAGTCGGACAGAGGGCCAATGAGATCGCCGCGACGTCCGGTGACGCGGCCGGCGCGGCATACCAGTTGGCTTTTATCGAGAGCGTGAAAAACCGGTTCGGGGTCAGGGCGGCGAACGCGATCTCGGGGGCCTTCGGATCCATCGGCATCGGGCCCGGCGCGGCGGATTTCGAGGGCGCGGAGACGCAGCTGAAAGCGATCGTTGAGACCGATCCGGACGCGGCTAAGCGCGGCTTTGAGCTGGCCTTCCAGGAGCTCGGCGTGCCGCTCCGGGACGGTACGGCGTTCGTCGGGACAGAGCTCAATGTGCAGGGTGCTACCCTGTCTCCGGAGGCGCAGGCGCAGCTGTCGGAGCTTGAGACCACGCTGCGGGTGCAGGGCATCGAACTTTCTGATGATGTCCGGAAAACGCTCTCGGAGGGCCTTTCGACCGGCGCGTCCGCCGCACCCCTCCCGGCCTTCTCGACCGGCGGGCGGGTCTTCGGGCCCGGGACCACGACCAGCGATAGTATTCTGGCGCGGCTCAGCCGTGGCGAGTTCGTGATCCGAGCTGCGGCGGTGAAGCGGTTTGGCGCCGGGTTCTTCGAAAAGCTGAACGGGGGCGTCCTGCCCGCGTTCGCGACCGGCGGGCTCGTGAGCATGCCGTCCCCCGCGCTGTCCGCAGGCCTCATGTCATCCGGACCCGCGCGGTCCGGCGGCCGGCCGGTTATCTTGAACCTGCCCGACGGTTCTCAGGCGGAGCTTACAGGCGACGCCGACGCGGTCGGCGCGCTCGAGAAGAAGCTCCGCCGCTCCGCGACGGCGCAGGCAACAAGAAAGCCCAGGTGGTACCGGTGACGACAAGCGAATCCGAAATTCTCATTCAGCGCGACGGGTCTTCCGTTGCGCTGTTCTTCCCGCCGGGCGCCGCGCGCGGCATTCAGACGTCTGTTGATCAGGTCTACCCGGGCGAGCTCAGGCGGACAGTGAACGGCGCGCTGGTCGATCTGACTCGGCCGCAGCTGCGAAAATATCGCGTCTCTCTCACCGCGACCGGCCAGGCCTTGCCCGATCTCCGGGGGCTGTGGCGAGGTCAGCTCGTGACCGTCGCGGCGCCGGTCATCTGGACCGCCTACGCGGCTCCTGGGTCATCTCAGATCGCCCTGGAGCGCCCCGCACGCGCGACGGGCTGGCGGGTGTTGGACGAGATCACCGGCGAAAAGATCGATGGCGCCGCGCTTTCCCTGGACGGGCTCACCGTCATCCTGCCGGCCGGGTCGCCGGCGGTGCAGCTCGAGTACCAGCCCGTCCTATCCTGCCGGGTCGTGATCGCATCATCGTCGGGAGACGAGTGGGATGCCTCGGCGACGTGGTCAATCGAGCTTGAGGAGTCCTGATGTCTGTAGGGAAAATCTATTTCGCGTGGGCTGAGCCCGGCGAGGCGTTCGATCCCGTCACGCACGCGCGCGAAGACGAGGACGTTTTCGCCGTTCGCATCTCAGAAGAAGAGGGCGCGTTCGCCGTGGCCAGCGTTGAGATCCGGAATCCAAGGAGGGGCCTGCTGTCTCCGGTGAAAAAGCAGCGCGCGTTCATCTCAGCTGAGATTGACGGGCAGGTCATGCTGCTGTTCTCGGGCCGGGTAGTGGGTGTGCCTGCCTCCATCACCGGGGAGGTGCTGGAAGTCGAGTTTATCGGACGTCCGGACGATCACGCGGCGGTCCAGGCGGCGTTCGTGCAGCAGCTCCAGCAGAGCCCGCGCTATCACTCGGCGCTGGTCGCGGAGGCTGACAGGGAGGACCTGACGGCAACGCTGGAGGGGTTCGCGGCCCTACCGCGCTGGGACCGGGCGACGGGTCAGCTCACGCTCGCCCCGATCACGAATGAAGGCTCGCAGCCGGTTATGGATCTGACCCCTTTGGAGGATCGGTTCGAGGTCACGTTTGGCGCAGCACCCCTCGACCGTGTCACCGTTGAGCTGGATGTGGCATGGGAGCAGACCTCACCGGTCTTGTCAGTCCCGCTCAAGGCTGCGCCGTCAAGCATGGCAGTGGGCATACTGGCTGACATGTCCGATGGGAACCCGAAGAGCTTCACGGGTGAAGATTTCGCGACTCGCTGGCCGCGCCCGGGCGACACGCTCGACGGCGGCTGGACGGTCAAGTCCGGATATCTGGAGGTCGCGGACGTCGAGAAGGTCACGCTTGACGTGGATGTGACGGTAGCCGCGCCGCGCGATCCTGCATACGCCGAAACCACATGGTCGCTTGACGTGTTCAGGACACGTTTCAACGGGAACCTGGTGCTGTCCGCGTTCTACCGCCAGCCCCGGCGGGAGCGGGTCCGGGTCGAGGTCCAGGCGGACCTGCAGCCGGTTGTCGTGTTCCCCGAGCCGGAGCTGCTGGTCTTGCAAGCTGACGGAAAAGACGTAGTTCCGGACGGAACTTTTCAGATCCAGACCGCGTTCCTCGCACCATCATCATCGACTGATGGGTTCGCGACGACCACGTTTTTCATGACCGTCGACAAGGGCGGTTTAGCCAGGCCGGCGCTTGCGTCTGAAGGTTTTTTCGGACCGGTGCTCGAAGCAGCGGTCGCCCGGGCTGAGGCGCGGCTGAGGAAGGCGGCGCGGTGCGTCACGGCGTATTTCCAGGTCCCTCTGTGCGACGCGGTCGGGCTGAACGCGGCGAGCGTGGTCCGGATCGCAGATGACCGGATCCCGGGCGGCGCGATGACGGGCAAGATCGTCTCGCTCGAGCTGGTCGTATCCGGCGACGGGCAGGCATACGCGGAGATCGAGATCGGCGCCTCTGTCGGGCGCGCGGAGGTGGCTTCGAGCGTACCGGTGTTCGTGCCGACGTACGAAGCCCCCGCCGAGCCGGACGTGGTGACATATTGCAGGGAGATCGGCGTGGATGACGGTCAACGCGCGTTCCGCTACGCACGGATCCGGAACGATTACATAAATCAGGAGGCGCTTATCAGGGGGCTGGACCTCAGCGCGGAAATGGGCCGTTTCGCGAGCTACGGGTACCTGTGGGCGCAGGCGGTGGATGACGCCGCGGCGAAAGAGGTGATCGAGCGCACACTGCAAGAGAACCCGACTGAGCTTGACGCGGAACTCGTGTCGCTGGAGCCGGTAGACGAGACCCTTGTCGAAGTGACCGCGCAGCCATTCGAGAAGCTCGCTATAGTTTCGGACATCAACTTAGAAGCCGTAGGGGACTGACATGAGACAGCTTGAGCAATACGTGCGCGGGTCGCAGCTGCCGGATTTGAAGCCGAAACGGCCGGCGCTTCTGCGTCCGTCATCAATCCCAGCACGGACCGCTTCCGGCGGGCTTGGATCCAGCCGGGGAGAGGCGCAGACTCCTTTCGATAATTTCGTTCCGGCTGGTGATGCGGAGGTGGGCAACGGTTCTGCAACCGTTTTGACCGTTTTGGATACCGGAGCGACCTCGAACAAGCTCTCAGGCAACGGGGCATTTCCATCGGTTGTAGCTCAGCTTCCAGTTAAATCTACGCAGCTCCGATTCGGTCAGGTCCAGTTGGCCAGGGTGCACTTTGAAGGTGCGAACCTCGCCGGCGTGAGGCTCCTTCCGCCGCTTGATGAAGTTGTCTCCGGCCCAAGGATCTTTGAGTGCCGAGTGGTGATTACCTTCGGGGAAAAGTTCCTGGACTTCAGGCCTATCGAAACAAGCCTGCATCACTCCATGGCGGTCTTCTACATGACCGGCCGGATCGTCTCGCCTGGAGCGTTTGCCAGGCCAACGATCAACTCGAGGTTCGTCCACAACTACGGATCGTCCAATTGGCTGAACCTGCAGCAGGCTATTTCAGAGAAGAGCCTGCCCGGATTCAATTCCGAAAAATACAGCTCCGGGAGGTTCGTGAACGATTCGTTCCTCGCGGCATCTTATCGCGCAAGTGATGACGTTTTCACATCGGGTCTCATCGTAGATATTCTTTATGACGAGATGACGGGAAGGGCACACTTTCCTAACCTCAACTTCATCTGACTTGCGCGCGACGCGGTGAATTGTATGATCGTCGCATGCAACGCAGGAGGACCACATGAGAAATGAGGACGACGAGACGCCCGTGTGGGCGGTGAATATCGCTCAGCTCGCGGAGGCCACGGGATTAAGTCACGCAGAGCTGGCGCGACGGGCCGGAATCAGCCGGGACGCTTTCCACCGATACGCGACCGGCAAGACCCGGCCGCCGGTAGACAAGGTCTACATTCTAGCTGATTTGTTCGGCGTGGACGACACAGGGATCGATCCGACAAGGCGCTATCTACGCAAGAAAAAAAGGGGTCAGCCGGCGTTAGCGTCGCAGCCGTATATCATCGGCCCGCCGAGCTCTGGCGACCCGGATTTGATCCATTTACGCTTAGAAATGGACATAAGACACGGCACACTGGCGCGGATGCTAGAACTGGTCGCTGATGAGCGGCGATGGTTCGCGGAGCAGGAGCTGAAGGAGATGGGCGATGACGAAGCCGGCGCGTGAACCTTACTTAGTGCAAGTGAAAGGCGCGGAAAACTGGCATATACGGGACGGCAAAAAAAGGGTCACGACCGGAAAATCTGACGTGACGGATGCCGCGGCCGTGCTCGCACGGTACAAGGAGGACCGGACCGGTGAGCTGGCGCTTGCTGGGAAAGCGGGCGTTACCACGATGTCCGAACTCCTCCAGTTTTGGTCCGAGGAGTACCGCGCGAAGCCTGGATCGGGTCGGCAATGGCTCAAGAAATGGCGGTATGTTGTGTCGACGATCGAACGCCACGCGGGCCACAAGCCCATGTCGACGCTCACATACGACTGGTCCCGCAGCTACGTAGCGGACCGGATCGCAGAGGGTGTGGGAGGTCCGACGATTCGTCAAGAACTCCGAACGGTGCTGTCGGGCTGGAAGTCGGCACACGGCCGGCGGCTGACGACGCTACCGCCGCCGGAGTTCGACGTGCCGGCCGCATCCGAGCCGAAGGACAATTTCTTGACGAAGGATGAGGCGAGGCGACTCCTCGCGGAATGCCGCATGCCGCACCTGCGGCTCTTCGTGCGGCTGGGGCTGGCGACCGGCGCGCGGCCGGGGGCGATCACCGCGCTGCAGTGGCGTCATGTCGATCTCGAAAGAGGCCGAGTAGATTTTAGGGCGAGTGGACAAAGGAAACGGGGCGAAGACGAGTTCAAGCGGGGTAAAGAGAAGAAAGCGGCGATGGTTCCGATCGGGGAGGATTTGGTCGAGGAGCTGCGGGAGTCTCGGCGGGTATCTCAGACGGATTACGTGATCGAATACACAGCGAGGCCTGTCGGTTCCGTGAGCCGGGGTTTCGCGGCGGCGGTCAATCGGGCCGGGCTGAACCCGGCGCTCACCCCGCACGTCTTGCGGCATTCGGCGGCGACATGGATGGCCCAGGCGGGGGTGCCGATGTGGGAAGTCGCGGGTTTTTTGGGGCACTCTTCTGTCAAGATGATCGAACAGGTCTATGGCCACCATTCTCCCGATTTCATGTCCCGCGGCCGCGACGCGCTGAGGCTCTAACGAAAAAAGCCGGGCGTCCTGCCCGGCCGTTCTCGCCCTTCTGGTCCGTCTTACAGGCTGTCCAGATCCGCCATGAGCTCCGCGTCCAGCGCATCCACCGTCGCATCCTTATCGACTTCTGGTGCCTCTTTCTTAACCACCTTTTCCTCTTCCACTTGACCGGTCTTGGCCTCTTTCTCGGCCGACCTGGCTTTCTTCTCGACCGCCTCCATCTCGACCTCGGCGACGCCGGTCTGGAGGTCTTCCATGCGTTCCTTCAGCTCTATGAAAAGCGGCGCACCTTTTCTGACGGTGAGCTTCTCGCCGGTCAGCTGCTCGTATTCGGTCTCGCGCGCGAAAACCCCGTCAGGCACGTCCCACACGAGAGACCCGCCGGCGCGGCTGGCGGTGCAGGGCACGATCTTCCCGTCCCGCTCGAGCTGGCTCAGCGCGTCCGTGATCTGGCTTGCGGATGCTTTCGGCAGCAGGTCAACGAGAGGACCGGCGGCCAGGGCCTGCACGCTGAGCTTGCTGGAGGACTTTTGTATGAAGGGGCTGCGGAGCTCGGCCGCTGCTCGTATCGCCATCGGCAACGCCGCCCGGAGCAGTTCCTGCAAGCGCTGCTCAGCACCTTCATCGGTCTGCAGAAGCGGAACACCGTCAAGGTCAGTGGTTCGCAGTACTCTCTCGTTGTAATCTCGGATCACGGGAAAGATCTTGAACGCTGCGTCGGGTATCGAGTTCGTCTTTACGCCGACAATCCAGAGCGTGTCACGCTCATCGGCAAGCTCGACGTTCTCGAACTTACCGGGAGGGCACGGCGCGAACGCAAGAGCGTGCCTCGTCGAAGCGATGAGACCAGCGGATCCGGAGACGCCGCGGATCATGTCGGACGCGGTCGAGTCTTTCGTCAGCTTTTCGGACCCTGTTTTCGTCAGGTGCAGCATCAGCAAAATGGCTGAGTTCGTGTCATCCGCGAGCTCGTTCAGCGCGTTGATCGTGTTCTTCGCATGCTGTCTGTCGAGATATGAGCAGGCGGACAAGCTTGTCGATGTATCGAGAATGATAACGTCCGGCTTGAACTCCCGCATTGCGCGCATGACCGTTTTTCCGAGCTCAGTCGGCTTTCCTTCGACGTCGAAGAGCTCCCCCTCCTCTTGCGTCTTAGCGAAAGACAGGAATGGTGAGATCAGCAGGCGCTTCTCGTTCACCCCGGTCCGGATGTGCTTTTTCGTATCGTCAGGAAGCCCCGCGAGGACGGACTCGAAGGAACGGTTGTTGTCCTCCCCGAGCAGAATCGCGACCTTCAGCGGCTCAGGGTGCTGCTTGCGGCCAAGCATGGTCCAGAGACCGGTCGCGGCGGCAGATGCGCCGGCGCGGATCGAGCTGGTGCTCTTGCCGGAACCGGCGTCCGTGGCGATGAGCGTGACGGTACCCTTCGGCAGCAGGTGACCGTCGAGAAGCTCGAGCGGGCGGGGGCCGCGATCAAGCATTGCGAGCTCGAACTGCATCTTATTGAAAAGTGCTTCGTATGACATCTTCTGGTCCCTCTCAGCGCTGGAACGGCAAAACGCCGTCCAGGTCCCATTCCTCTGCGAACGCCTGGGCGTCGCCGATCACGTCGCGTGATGCGCGGGCGATGCCGCCGATCATGCAGAAGTCCCCGATGTTTTTTCTGCTGACCGCATCCATGGCGAGGCTCAACACCGCCGCGCTCCGCTTCGCAAAGATCTTCGAGCGCGCGGATAACAAAAACCGCCGGATCGCCGGTTCTTTCTCGAGCAGCGCGGCCCGGAGATCGTCCAGCGCTGCGAGGAGCTCGTCACCATCGTCGGAGAACTCGTCAGCGCAGCTATAGCGCCAGTCATCTCCTTCATGGCGATACCCGGCGAGGGATGCGGCGGCGGCAACGGAGAGCATGCTTTCGCACAGCTCCTCTACCGTCGCCCGGAGGCTGTCACGGTAGCCGTAAGCCTCCTGCGCGTGTTCGCTCTCGCGCAGGCGCGCGTGCAGTAGCTCTATGTCTCGGAGGGTCATGATGTGGCCGGCCTTAGGGTCGGTCATGTCCGGGATCGGGAATGCGCGTTCGCGGCGCTTCTCGCGTGTCAGTATTGCGTTCATAGTTCTGGTCCTAACTTCATCTATACGTCAACAAATACGACAAAAAGAGTGATCCAAGCAAACGCTAGAGCGTCGAAATAATAGAAGTGCCAGCAGAATTCGGCTAAACGGGCCGTAAAACTTCTATTTTGAGTTAGGCCAGCGGGACCGCGTCTCTGGGCCCCGGCGCAGCGTAAAATTCGGTCATGGCAGACCGGAGGTTTTTATATGCGGGAACTGATCGAAGACGCGCAGCACGCGCTGCGGCACGCGAAGATTTATGAGGGACTTGTTGACGGGATCGCCGGGCGGAAGACCCGCGCCGCGATATCGCTTGCCCTGCGGGACGCGGCGGCGATGGGCTCGACCGGTCCGGGCGTGAAATTCGAGGGTGAGCGCAGGATCAACGCGGCGATGCAGCACGCGCTGAACGTGTGCGGGTTCGATGCTGGTCCTGTTGACGGTTACGTCGGACCTCGGACGCGCGGCGCTCTCGAGGAACTCATGCACCTCCTGGGTGAGGGGAAGCCGCTCCAGCTCGATCGAGATGACCGGGGAGACGGGCCTGGCCGCTGGCCGCTCCAGCGCGACGTTGAGCGGGTTTTCGGCCAGGCTGGCGGGCCGCAGTGCACCGCAGGGCGGGTGGTGTTGCCGTTTCCGTTCGTGCTGGCTTGGGACCTCGACCGGACCCTGCTGTCATTCTCGTGTCATGAAGACGTTGCGCAGCCCCTCGAAGCGATCTTCCGGGACGCGGCGGCGGCGTACGGTGAAGATGAGTTCCGGCGGCTCAGGCTGGACCGGTTCGGCGGGTGCTTCAATCACCGCCGGATGCGCGGCGGGTCACGGCTCAGCATGCATTCCTGGGGTATCGCCGTCGATCTGGATCCGGAGCTGAATCAACTGCGCTGGGGCTCGGACCGGGCCGCGTTCGCGGGTAAGGATTACCGGACCTGGTGGGATATCGTCGAATCGCACGGGGCCGTCAGTCTCGGCCGGGAGCGTGACTTCGACTGGATGCATCTGCAGTTCGCGAGGCTGTCATGAGACGAAAAACCTACAAGCGCGAGACGGGCTGGCTGGCTCTCGCATATGTCGCCGGCCTCGGCGTCTACGCGGTCACCCAGGGGGACCCGCAGGCGGTCGCGCTGGTCGAGGCGCTGGCGCTGCCGGTGCTGGCGTTCGCCGCAGCCGCGCTGGGGCTCGATGAGTATTCGAAAAACATTTCGCCCGGTCGTGGATCTGATCGATGATCGGGGCCGGGATGATCGCGCGGCTCGCCATGTCGCGCGCCGGGCTTGCCATGGCAGCCGTGGCGGTGGCCGTGGCGGGCTGGTTCTACGTGCAGGACTTGCGATCGGATCTCGCCTCCGAGCGGGTCCGGGTAGAAGCGATCACCGGGCAAAGAGACGATGCGCGAGAAGCGGCAGCTCAGGCGGTGGAGAGGGCGCGGGAAGCTCAAGCGCGGGAGCGGGCGACCCGGGACCAGTTGGACGCGCGCTTGGACGCGGTCCGGCGGTCCGCCGACGCGTGCCTTGATCAGCCGTTGCCGGAGGGGTTGTTCGAATGAGAGGTCTAGTTGTGGGCGAGTGGAAAGGGAAAGCGGGGGCGGTTGCGGTCGTGGTTCTTCTGATGTCTTTGGCCGGGTGCGGGGTGTCGGAGGTCGAGGTGCAAGAGCGGTTGCCGGAGCTGGTTCTGGACTGTCCTGATCCTGATGAGCGGCGCAAGCTGGGTCCGGGCGACACATATAGAGACCTGGCGGTTGCGCACGCGAACGCGGTGGCGGGCTGGTCGAGGTGCCATTCGGCCGCCACGCTCAACGCGGAGGCGGCGGCCGTAGATCAGTGAAGGCGCGGTCCGGTCATCGCGCGCCGGACTCTCGAAATCATCGCGTCGACGTGGCGCAATGTGATCGAGCGCCGCGACCATTCCCTGGCGACCACCTGGGCAGCCTCGGCGGCCAGCTCCGGGTCGATATCATACAGACGATCCCGGACCAGCTCCGCGACGTGCGCGGCGGACGGGCGCGGGACGCTGAAGATCCTGCAACGTGACAAGAGCGCCGGATCGACACCCGAGAGCGTATTCGTTGTCAGGACCCACAAGATTTTGCTCATGTCAAACTCAAGCCTACTCGCTGGGCACGTCCAGCGCCGCGCGGATGACGTATCCAGAAGCGGCAGGAGGGCATCAGACATAGACGTCCGGGACCCGCTCGTGCTCGTCAGCCCTCCGAGCCGGTCGAGCTCGTTGACAAGAACTACGGGGTTCGCGACGCGGTAGCGCGCGATCGCCTCGACCGGCCGGCCCACGGAGGAGCTCCCCCAGCCTTTTTCGACACCCGCAACGGAGAACGCCGCGCCCCCGGACCCAGCGTCGATCTCCACCAGCGGCGTTCCCATTTCAGAAGCGATCAGCCGCCCCAGAGTCGTCTTCCCGACCCCGGGTTCACCGACAAGCAAGAGCGGCCGAAACCACGGCGGACGGCCGGCTTCCAGCTCAGCGCGCATGGTCTTCCACGCCTCCGTCGTGGCGGCTGAGAACCACGGCGCAACGCTATGCACGTTTGCGAACGCCTCGTCCACCTCGTCGACAGTCACAGGCCCCTTCACCGGCAGCTCGCCGACGGCGCCGTCGAGCATCTTGCGCATGGCCTCGTCTTTCACAGCCGTCAGCGGGGACTCCCGGCGCTGCTGCTCGGCTTTCAAGCGGATCCGGCGACGCTGGAGCTCGACGATGTGATCGCTCAGGTACGCCCCCCAGTTGCTGAGGCCGCCGATCCGGGAACCCATGAGGGGCTCCAGCGGCTCAACTTTAGGATATGCGGCTTCTAAGTTTTTGCGCAGCTGGTCGAAAAGATGGTCGGGCAGGCGTTCGATTTCGGAACCGGGCGCGAGTCGCGGTTCGATCAGCGTTCCATTCACGACATGAAAAGACCCCACGAGACCCGCGCCCTCGAACGCGATGCTTGCGCGCGACGCTGCCTTTTCAAGGGAGCCGGGCTTCGCCCTCTTGAGCTCCTGTTCGATGTCGACTGGTGGTGCCGGATCGACAAGCAGGACACGCATCTGAAATCGGGGTCCGACCTCCGGCTCCGGTTCGAGCTGGCTCAACTCTGTATCGATGTCGAAGAGGTCATCGCCGCGCAAGAGCGCGTCCCACTCATGCTCATTGTCGCTCATCAGAACAGCCCCCCCAGCCGCTCAAGCCAGCCGGCCAGGGCTTCGAACAGGTCATGCGACCCGACCAGCCCCTGAACGGCGGCGGCGGCCCAAGCGTGCGCGGCGGCGATTTCTTTCGTAAGCATGTCGGCCCCTATACGTTGCGTAAAACATTTTCTGTCATAAATGCAACGTAGCAGCTAGGGGAGCGCGCGCAAGTCGGAATCGCCGCTCTAAATCAGACGATACCGTCAGAATTCCGACCGTTGCATAAAAGTCACTTCATAAACCCGTATCGGATAAAAATTATCATAGTCAACGTATAAAGGGCTTCGGGTTTGCGTCGCATCCGCGCTGGTCGCGTATCTGACATGACGTGTCTGACGTATATAAGACAGCGTGCTCCCCTGCTAAGGGAGTAACGTGCAAGCGTTCGAGGGTTCGAATCCCTTCGTCTCCGCCACCCAACCCCCTGAAAATAAAGCGTTTCATGTCTGGGTGGTGGTGCGTCTTGCGTCCGTAGGGGAGCGTGCGCACGGCGATTCCGACGCGTTCTATGTTCGTTCTCCTGTTTTTCGGTGGTGGTGAGCGCGGCATGCGGCGTGTGGCCGACCCGAAATCATGTTGGCTAGGAAGAGCATATTGTGTATGAATTACAGTAACAAGATTGGTGGTGCGGCGCATGGCGAACGAGAACTCAAGCTTAAACAAGGCGAGAAAGAACAAGCGTGACGAGTTCTACACTCAGCTTGCGGATATCGAGAGGGAGATGCGACACTACCGGTCGCACTTCGCCGGAAAGACCGTCTACTGCAACTGTGATGACCCGAGGGTGTCAGCGTTCTTCGAGTTTTTCACAAAGAACTTCGAGTTCCTCGGCCTAAAGAAGCTTATCACTACATGCTATAAGAGCCGCGACATGGACCTGTTTAGCAAGAACGATTCAGAGCGTGCGATCAAGCTAATCTATGAGGGCGGAGCGCCAAACAGCCTACCCACCGCAGATGATATCGGGGTGACCCTTCTCGAGGGAGATGGTGACTTCAGAAGCGAGGAGTGCCAGCAGCTCCTGAGTGAGGCTGATATCGTTGTGACTAACCCGCCGTTCTCTCTATTCAACGAATATGTCCGTCAGCTCGATGGGTTTGAGAAGAAGTTTATAATCATCGGTCACCAGAACGCCATAACATACACGAAGATCTTTCCGCTACTGCGAGATAACAGGATGTGGCTCGGATACGGGTTCAAGCGCAACATGGCGCATTTCGTAGCGCCACATTATGAAGACACTGCATCAGACGCGGATCACAAAGAGGGTATGATCCGTGTTTCTGGTGTCGTCTGGTACACGAACCTGGACATAGACCGCCGGCACGAAGAGATGATCCTGGTGCGCCGATACGCAGGAAACGAAGAGGCGTATCCGCGATATGACAACTACGATGCGGTCGAGGTCTCCAGAACTCAAGAGATACCTATGGATTATGAGGGGGCCATGGGGGTGCCGATCACATTCATGACAAAGTATAACCCAGATCAGTTTGAAATTGTGGGTTGCAATCGTGGAGTCGACCAAGACCCAGATGGCATTTACGGCCGTAGTAGCTTCCTGAACGGAAAAGAGACTTTTAAGAGGCTATTTATACGGAACCGGAACCCGGTAAGGATCGACTAATGGATATTGAGCTTCACAACATTACGGTCAGGGAACTGGTTGATAGTTACCGGGACAATCAAGAAGAGGGGGTTATCGGTTTTGGTGGTAGGCTCAACATCCGCCCGCCATATCAGCGCGAATTCGTATACAGTGAAAAGCAGCGCGAGGCGGTGGTCGACACAGTGACACGCAGATTCCCCCTTAACACGATGTATTGGGCGGTCATCCCGGACGGGTTCGAGATAATTGATGGCCAGCAGCGCACCGTCTCCCTGTGTCAATACGTCGACGGGGTCTTCTCCTACAAGGACCGGTATTTCCACAATCTGGAGAAGGATGAGAAGGATCGTCTCCTTGATTATTCTCTGACCGTTTATCAGTGCCAGGGTACGGATAGTGAGAAGCTTGACTGGTTCCGGACAATCAACATCGCCGGTGAAAAGTTGACAGATCAGGAGCTACGGAACGCGGTCTATGCGGGGTCCTGGACCGCTGACGCGAAACGGTACTTCTCGAAAACCCAGTGCCCGGCCGCGCAACTCGGCGACAAATACATGCAAGGCGCCCCCATTCGGCAAGACTACCTTGAGACGGTCATAAGCTGGATCAGTGACGGAAACATTGAGCAGTATATGGCTCAGAACCAGCATGAGCCGACCGCGAACCCGATCTGGCTGTATTTTCAGGCCGTGATCGGATGGGTGGGCGCGACGTTCCCGAAATATCGTAAGGAGATGAAGGGGCTGCCGTGGGGGACCTTATACAACCGTCACCATAAGGACCGGTTGGACCCGAAAGGGCTGGAGGAGGAGATCGCCGCGCTGATGATCGACGATGAGGTTACCAAGCGGAAGGGTGTGTACGAGTACGTCCTGACGCGGGATCGGAAGTTTCTGAGCCTCCGGGCGTTCACCGAAGCGCAACGGCGATCCATGTTCGAGCGTCAAGTCGGTGTCTGTTCAAGCTGTAAGCTCACATTCACATATGACCAGATGGAAGCAGATCACATTACGCCATGGTCTGAGGGTGGCAGGACGTCTCTGGATAACGGGCAGATGCTGTGCAAGGACTGCAACCGCAGAAAATCGAACACCTAAGCGTCGCCCTTCTCAGCGTTTGAGACCAGCCTGCGCAGCACTTCCCGCCGGTCCATGTATCCGAGTGTGCAGTACCCGACGATCCGGCCGCCGCACTCGAGCCAAGCGTCGATCGAGTAGTGTCCGATCTCCCCCATCTTGTCATGCAGGGCCCGAGCGACCGCGTCCAGCCCCTCCGGGTCCGCCGGCGCCTCCGCGACCACGCCGATCTGGTTTCCGGGCTTTCCGGGCCACGATGAGATGAAAGAGGAGCCCACAGGGGGCGCCTCGATCTTCGCGGTGATGATCGGAATGGTCATGCCGGGACCGCCCGCTCTTTCGTGAGCCCGACCGTTGCCGCCCGGCCCTCACCCATGGCTAATATCAGCTCACCACGACCCATCCTGGCCATGCTCAGCCGAGGGGTGGCGTCGAGGCGTGGGCCCACACCGCGCTCAGCATCGAACCAGCCTCGCGCCGACGTGAAGCCCCAGATCGTCCGCTCCTTTACGCGCCACAAGAGATGCCGCAGTAGCGCCCCCTGATTGACCGATGCGACGACCCGGTTCGCGGTCCGCACCGCACGAGCGTCCGGGACGGCGGCGGGGTGCGGCATGTCCAGCGGACGTTTGAAGACATTCCGGAACGCCACCCGGACCGCCGCGAGCTGGCGCGGCGTGAGCTCGAACTCCTCCGTGAACTCCGCTTTTGTCTGCGGGAACGCCCGGACCGTCAGGCCGTCAGGCTGGAAGTCGAAAACGATGACCCGCCGGTCTTTGATGTCAGCGGTGTTGCCGAAAAACAGGGTCCCGACGCTCATGCGTTAACCTCCAGATTTCCGGACGCGGCGATGATCGACCGGACCTGCGCGTCGATGTCATAAAGATCGAAGATGTTCGCGATCGTATCCCACGACGCCGGGGCGCCGTGCTGATCGATGTACGCGGCGAGCTCGGGCGAGATCTCGATGATCCGGATCTGCTGCCAGTCGACGTCCGAGACAGACCGCGCCTGCCAGCCGCCTGCGCCGTCGGCCCGGACCTCAATGCCGGTGGCGGCGTAGGCCTCGGCCGCCCCCTCGGGGGTGGCGCCGACAGCGACGATGACGTCACCGGAGACGACCGCGTGCTCGACCTCGGCCGCAGGCTCGGGCTGGGGGTCGATCACGTCGAGAAGCTCAGCGACGAACTGGTCGTCGATATAGAGCGTGTCCTCGATCATCCGCGGGATATCGAGCGCATCAAGCTCGTCCAGCCTGCAAGCTTTGATCAGATCGGCGCGGTGCCGGCGAAGCCTCGACTGTACGTAGTTCCTCGTCACGCTCCCCGGTAGCGGCGTGTTGCGCGTGTCTTCCGCGAATTCCGGATAAATCTGACCGGCGATGAAGTCGATAAGCGCGTTCTTGTTCTGCATTGTGTGGTCCTTCTCGATGTGCAGTAGCGGACCTGATCCCCCATCCGCAACAACACTATCGTCTGATTCGTGTATTACGTCAATTGCTAATCATAGAAGTTTTTACTTGAGCGGGTGAAGTTTTTGATCTACTGATAGAGGCAGGATCAGAGAAAGGGACCGGCGACATGTCAGCACAGATGGAATACGCGACGTTCGAGGCAGAGGTGCAAGCGCTGCTGCAGCGCGATGGTAGGGGCTGGCAGAAGGCTGCATCGGAGCTGCTGAAGATCAGCGAAAGAGCGATAATGGACGCGCGCAAGCGGAAAAAAGCGGGGCCGCGCATGGTCAGCGCGCTTCGGAAGGCTCAGGAAGAGGCGCGGGAGTGGATCCAGCTGCGCGGAGAGGCGGGGAAGTGGGCGGTGGCGCTGCCAGAGGAACGCTCTCGCGAAGATAAGGTCTGGTGTGAAGTAATCGTGACACACATGCGCGCACCGAGATTCATCGCTCTCTTCGCGTTCAAGACTGACGAGACAGTCGTTCGTCGCGTCGATCAGATCGACCCCGCACAACCGGGTGAAATTCAGAGCTTGGTGAGGGCTGCGGAAGCCAAAGCTTTCGAGCGATCACGTGGAGAGCTTGCGTCGATCGAAGGGAAATATGCACGAGAAGAGCTCATCGAAGCGACTGTGGATGCGACCGGAATGCGCAAAGATCAGCTCGAGAGCATGACGTCGATGGACATCGTGGCGCTCAAAGAGCGGTACGATGAGGAGACCTACGAAGACATCAAAAAGCTGTTCATGGGAACGATGAACGCGCTCCAGGATTTCAAGGGGACAGATGCAGAGCGCGAGGCGTTCATGCGCGGAATAGAAGTCGGACAGCTCCGTCTGGCCGGTGAGGCCGCGATGCTGATCAAGCAATACGGGGGGGAGTCGTGGGCGATGGCGGTCAAGATCAGCGGCGCGTATCACGCTCGACGTTTGAAGAGGATGGGGCTGATCCAGAAAAAGGCCAAGTAGCGGTCCAGTGGAAAGCAAAAACGGGGGCGAAGACTGGAAGGGTCGGGCGAAAGTTCCGGCCTTTTTCTATGCGTTGGCGGTGGTTGTGGGCGAGGTCAGGACAGGTCAGTGATGCCGATGCGGGCGAAGGTGTCGGGGCGCTCTTTCAGCGTGATGGGATCAAGATCAACAGAACCCAGCTCTATGTCATCACGCGACCGTCCGGACTGATCGTACGCGGTCAGGAAGGAGTGGGACCGGTCAAGAACCGCGACAAGATCCGGCAGCGCGGCGCGATGAGATTTGACCGTCGCTGCGGTCGGATCCGGGTCCGGATCGGAGGTGGCGTAAAGCCAGCATGATCGCCACTGGGGCGTGCGGAATCTGAATTTCAAGGCGTGCATGTTTCGGGCTCAGGTGATGCTGGGGATGACGTCAGAGACCTCCGCGCGCAGATCTTCCAGCGTTCCGTTGTTATCGATGATCAAATCCGGTCGGGCGTTCTCTCGGGTGATATCCATGCTGCCGGTTTCGGGCGGCTGGTGCTCTGAGCGATCGACCCACACGACTTGGTCGAACAAATCACGGCTGGCTTCTAGCTCATCAAAGCGCCGCATACCCACATACATGTCATAGCCGCGCTCAAGCATGGTCCGGGCCGTCCGGGTCTTGTCATGCGAGTTGTACGCCGAGATGAGCTGCATCCACGTGGTGCGGTGGTTGTGACGGTCCGCATACATGGCGTCGAAGTCCGGGTACCGATCTCGACCCCAGGTCTCCCACAAGCATTCCCGACCGACGAACTCCGACGACGATACGAACCTGAACTCGTGCATGTCACGAAGCAGCTCGGCGAACGTGTCTTTGCCGTGTCGGCCGTAACCCAGAACGAGGAGTTTCGGTTTCTTCGTGTTGTAGACCGCCACGCGCATGCTGTCGCGGACCGATTCGCGATGGTCCCGCTCCGCCTTCTGCAGAGCCAGGGACGCCTCGACCGTCTTCGATTTGCTGAGCTGAGCGCAGGCCGCCCGCACCCTCTTCGCAGCTTTCTGCGGCGAGAGGGGCGGCAGGGCGACCCCTCCCGCGCTGATACGGTGTTTGGTCACGCTGCGTCTCCCATCACCTCGATCCAGCGCGAGCTGGTCGCGGTCCGGGTCCGGTCCGGGCAGGCCTCATCGCGCAGAAATATCGGCTGTCGGAAAGTGATACCGTGATCCGGATGCATGACCATAAGCGTCTGTGACGGGTCTTCAGCGGGCGCGCGAAGCATGCGCATCGCATATTCGTCCGGGCCTTTGATCGTGCCGTTGACAGTCACCTGCGGCAAATAAATGCTTTGGTGCCAATGGCCTATTATGAGGTGATCGATGTCGATCCCGAGGCTCTGGACTGACCGCAGCGTCTTGAGGCTGCCGCGCATGATCGGCCCGATGGCGCCAATTATGCCATCGCCACCACGCGTGCCGAGCTGATCGCCGTGAGAGAGTAGGAACGTCTTGCCATAGACCCGGAAGACAGTCTCGCCGCTATCGGGGACCATGACCGTGACGCGCGGGTCGTGCTCGAAGTGCCGGGCGACGAGCTGGTAGATGAGCCAATCGCTGTTGCGTTCGGTGTACCCCTTCGCTCTGGGCTTGCGGTCGAACGATCTGCCGTGATTGCCGACGGCGGTCGGGACGAACACGCGACCGAACTCATCAGCCAGGCTCCGGATGGCGGCGACGATCAAGTCGCGTACCCGGAGTATGGACATGAACACGCTGTATTCGTCGCTCTCCGCAAGCTCAGGGTGCAGGGCTCCAGATGTCATGTCGCCGAGAAGAGCGCACACGATGCCCGGATATTCGAGGCCGGCGAGGGCGTCGCGCGTCAAGCTGACGGTCTTTTCGATCGTCCTGCGGATCCGGTCCCCCGCGATCGCCGCGTCGAAGCGGTATCCCCCGGCTTCGGACGGGTTCACGCGTTCGCCGTAGTGCCAGTCGCCAAGACACAAAATCGGGACCGATTCGGTGCGACCATTGATGATGTGATCCACCCCATCTGTGACCCAGTTCGGCGGGTCAGCGGGTGCGGCGGTCAGGCCGGCGATGATCTCGGCCAGCGCGTTCTCATCGCGTGTGCGCTCCTCCGCATCGCGGGCGCGGGTCTGCGCCTCTTTCAGCTTCCGGCGCAGGCTGGCCACCTCACCTGCTTCGACCGTCTGCACCGCGTCGGGGGACAGGGTGTCATAGACGGACTTGATGGACTGGTAGCGCAGGAGATCGTCGGGTGCGTCGCCGCGCAGGACCATCTTTGCGATGTCGCGGAAAATCTTGTTCTTGAGCAGTCCGGTCTCGCGTTGCGCGTCCAGGAGGGTCATGTCGCCCGCGGCGAGCGCGAGGATGATCCGGCGCGGGATCGCGGTTGAGCTGGTCTTTGGCATGTGAAGTCCTTTCAATAAGCCGTTGAAAAGACTATACAAGGCGGCGCGGGGTGGCCGTGCGGTCAGGGCTGACCGGTGCCGGACTGGATCGCGCGCCAGATCGCGAAGAGCACCGCTGTCGTGATCGAGCCAATGATCGTTGTTTTGATCGTGAGGCTGAGCTTGCTGGACCCCTCACGCGCGGACCGGGTCCACTGTTGGTCGGCATGCCAGCCGCGGATATGGTCCGGATCGGACGGGTCTAGGCCCAGGTTGCCGAACGCACGCGCCACGGCACGCTCAGCGGCGCGTTCTGCCGCGGCATCTATTAAGCGCTGGAGCGCGGGATCGGAGATGTTCGGTGGTGACATGTCCGAGCGATAGCACGCTCTTTTATAGACACGTGCGGTTAAGACGCTTACGCTTGAACTTGAGTAGAGACAGAGGGATTTTGCCCCAGTTTTCCCTTTCCACTCGTCCAGTCTTGACCTTGCCTCGATCGCCGTCTGATCACAAAATGTTTCAGACCTCTTGACAGCGAAAAATTTGAAGCCATCTCCACTAGTAACTTAGTCGTAGACAAACATGGAGCGCGCTCAAGCGCTTCACTGTTTGCTCTACGACACTAGTGTGTATTTAATAAAATACACTTGGCCAAGTATTCTTTTCTTTATCAAGAAAAGACCACAAAACCAAACAACAAGAGACGTCGAGACGAGAGCGAAAGTGGACGCTTGAACGCGTCCATTTCGTCCCGCTCGAGTCTTCTAGTGTATAACTAGTCCCATCCCCCGACCCCCACGCACGATTTCGGCCCCGCCGGTCGCCGCACGGTCCCGCTCCGCGCCGGCATATACTGCGGTTATGCTGACCCTCACCGCCGACATCTCACGCCTCACGCGCCGCTCCCGAGCGATCACGCGCGGGTATCCGGACGTGGCCCGTCGTGCTGCGAATTCTGCAGCCTTTTATCTGCGTGAGCAGACCCCGGCGATACTTGAGCAGCAGCTCGACCGGCCGACCCGCCGCACCGCGAAGCCCAGCTCGTTCCGTGTCGATCAGGCGCGTGGTCGCGACCTCGGGGCCGTGCTGCGGGCGATCCCGGCTATCAACGGCTTCCTGCGAAAGCTCCAGTTCGGCATGCCTGACGAGTTCACCACGCGTCCGGTCGCGCCCGACGCGTTTGACAGGTACGGAAACATCTTCAAGAAGGCGCACCTGCGCCCAAGCTCGAAAGCCGCCCTGCTGGCTCAGACCATCCAAGGCCCCAGAGGTCGGGTCGGGAAGTATTTCTTCGGCGACCTCGGCCGGTCCGGGAGCCCTGTTGGCATCTGGCATCGCTATGACCGCAACCGGCGCGTAAGGCTCTTCGCTCTGTTCGAGCGCGACCGGCAGAACCGGCAGTCCCTCCAGCTTATCGAGGCCTGGCAGGACCTCGGTCGCGACCGGCTGCGACGCCAGCTGCGGTACTGGACCCGCCGCTTCTTGACCGATCCGGATGAGCGCCTACCGCGAGATCTGAGGTGATGACCGCGCCTCCGCATCGATCCGCATGCGAAAATGAATGCGGGGCGCTCGGGTCCTCCCCGGCACCCCTCCCACTGTGGTTATTCCCCCAAG
>Ga0136588_1000078_pt1 | contig 35570 bp, 49 predicted proteins | sample AntRauMFilla1564_FD_104782 | JGI IMG/M metagenome (GOLD analysis project Ga0136588, IMG submission 104782) | Saline lake microbial communities from Rauer Islands, Antarctica - Metagenome Filla 1 #564 | ecosystem: Environmental > Aquatic > Non-marine Saline and Alkaline > Saline | place... | reverse complement strand
GAAGAAGATGAAATGTATGTGAATCAAAAGAAACAATATTTTTTGGAACAATTAGTTCGTCGATGGGATCAAGAACGAGAATTGCGACTAGAACAAAACGGTTATTTAAGCGATTATTCAGTTGACCCACCAAGTGATGAAGAAGAAGAATGCGATGACTACGAAGAAGATGAATACGAAGAAGACGAATACGAAGAAAATGCCGAAATGTTGTCCTATGAATCCAAATGGTTTACCTCGTAATAATGTAATAAAAATAATATGTAATAGTTATAATGAATTTTGAAAAAGATGTAAAGGAACATCATCATAAACTAAAAGAAAAAATAGAACACTTACAAAAAACGAATGTGTTTGATAAAACGCCGGTCAAAGACCTCCATTTGTTTTTTTTTTATGTCATTAACCAAAAACTAGAACAATACAAAAGAATTGACGTAAGTATTCCAAAATCCATTTTAAGCAAAGACCTTTTGTTGAGTCATATTTTGAAAAATAAAAAGGAAGATGGTCGCAAATTCATTGTGACTGGTATATATAAATACCACTTCAACGAACCCAATTTGAGTGAATTCATAGATCATAATTCATTGTCAAATTGCCTGAGCACTTTTCAAAAAGTAGAAGATATACCTTATGAAAAAAGTATTGATATTTTTCAAGATTATAGTTCGCTATTTATTGTTTTACAAAATGAAAAACAGATACAAACACGACGCCAAAATGAACAAAAAAAAAATAAAACGATTCGTAAAGTTTAAATATCGTCTACAAAAATAATATCGTCTTCTTGTTGATCATCTGTTTCTTCACCTTCTAGTTTTTTTTCTTGCAATAATCCAACATCTACATTGGATTGTTGACAAATTACTTGTTTGTCCGATTCACTGTAAGATTCGAGTAAATCGCATTTTTCCATTTTGTCTTTGTGACTTGATTCCCAATCTCGTTGTCCAACCAATACCCAAATTCCGGGTTTTAAAAAATTCTGACTTTTGTGCTTACCGGTAAATTTTTTTCGTATAATACATAGTCTAGTAGTTCCATCTAAACAAAATACGTGGCACTGACTATTTCCCAACATTTTGGTTACCATTCCATATTGCTCACCGTCTTGAGTCATCAAACGAGTTTTTTTTTGAACGTTGTCTTTTCGCGCAACTTTTTTACCTTTATTTCCACCTATTTTGTTAAGAACCATTACTTATATAGAAGTATTAATCTTTAAATATAATATGTTTTGTATTAGATTTGTCTTGAAAAAGTTCCGAATAATGTTTGAAATGTTCGCCTAGTTCTTCTTTAGTGGGACGGTATGTAGGTATAGGATGCATCATCAATAACAACAACCACTTAAATTCTATAAACTCAATAGATTTTAGACTCATATATTTCAAAATATGATACGCCAATTTATAATTATCCCATGTATTGGATGAACTTATAAGTAATTTAAGATTGTCTTCTGAGCTATTGTTTTCAAGGAATTTGTAATATTCATAGGTTTCTTCAACATAGGTTTTATCCAGTAGAGTATTAAGCACTTTGTGGTTGTTATAATAATCGCTAATGGTGGAAAATATATTATGTTTAGTTAAGGTCTGATTTTCCTTTACTATTAAAGATATAAATATATATTCGAGACAAAAAGAAGGCCAATTGATATTGTAAGGATGCCACTTGCTCTCTATATAACTTGTATTTATTTTACCTCCTATAAAAAAACGATTACTATCCAATGCCAATCCAAAATCGATGACATATAGACGATTATTTTTATCGGATACTAAAATATTAGCAAAATGTAAATCCATATGAATAATTCCAACCGATAATAGTTCACGAATACGATTCGAAATGATTTGAGTAAGTTGAATAAGGGTTGACTTTGTTAGAATTTCATTCATGATTATCTTGTGGAGTTCCTTAGACTTCAAATATTTGGAATACATCAACACATACGATGGATAATCACGCTTTTCGATAAATTCACAACCACTCTTTATTTTATTTATTTTAGGTTGTTTTACTTTACATTTTCGTTCGATGACTATAAAATGTTTGCTGTAATTTGGGATTTTTTTAACGATTTTACTCATATTGTATTCGACCTGACTTTCCTTGTCGTCGCGTGATAATTTGGAGACATATTTTTTATCCATTTTTTTACTCTTACACGAATACCCCGGATAATATACACAACCATAAGACCCTTGAGCTAATAAGGACATATATATATAACTTATTTTTTTGTTTTTATTTGATAATATTGATTTTTATATGCTTTTTTTAGTTTGTTTTCATCAAAGGAGTGGTTGCGTTTGAATGCTTCAAAACTATGCGATGGCTTGAACCGTGGATTTTCATTCCAATGGGCGTGAATGTCTTGTCGTATTTGCTCCATGAGTTCTTTGGGTACATGTTCATACGAACGTTTAGTTACCTTCGGTCGGTCGACCTCCGTCGAATATTTTTTAATATAATAATATTTAATGCTTTTGTATAATTTGTCTTCTATGTTAGATGGATATTGATGGGTTTCTAAATATTGACGCTCTTTATCAACCAGTGCCTTGTTGGTCTCTAACCATTCTTTGAAATATATATCCAACGTTTTATTATCGTCGTGACGATGTAATTGCGAAAAGTATTTCAATGACTCCAACAATTGGGTTTCTTGACACTTGAATCGCAATATGGACATATTGAATGGGGAAAGAAGAAACGGATCAAATCAATTTTAATACCATAAGTTTTTTAATTGTTATGGTATTAAAAAATGTTCCTGATGGGACTTGAACCCATGACCTATGGCTCATAAGACCATCGCTCTAACCAACTGAGCTACAAGAACAAATCTAGCAAGGGTGAATCGAACACCCGACCAACGGAAAACCATATCCTCTACAGTCCGTCGCTCTACCAACTGAGCTATTGCTAGTGTGATGTTCCTGATGGGACTTGAACCCATGACCTATGGCTCATAAGACCATCGCTCTAACCAACTGAGCTACAAGAACATACTATATTATAGTGTTTCTTTTTAAGTGGTTTTATAAAATAAATAATCCCCAAGATTATAATAACTTATTTCAGGAATGTCTATAATGTAATTACTCTTATAATTGGTGTTGTAAATGATATTATGTTCTATACAGATAAATCGCATATACATTAATGGAATATTTTTGTAAAATAAGCCCAGAAGTAAATCCCTACAAAACATTTGGAACATAGATCCAATATATTGTATCCTATGTTACGTGATTGTTCTTCCATCAAATAAAAGACGCCATACAAAGACCACAAAATAAAAAAGGCACTATACAACAACTTATTGTTGGGGTTATTCTTTACAAACGAATACAAAAAGTAATATAGTCCGCCAAAGAAAACAAACCCAAATATGGTGGCGGGTATACGTGCCAATTTACCAATATCCCCCATATATCCAGTACCCAACATACCATAATTCAGTACTAATATAACGATGAAATCTGTGAATTTTACTTGAGCCTTTTTGTCGGTGTTATATCGAAAGGCTAAAATCAATACCAGCAACATAATTGGGGTGGTTATCGACCAATCTACGTAACGATTCAAGATGATGCTTTTGTAATCGATGGTTGGTTTATCGAATTCGGTGACAAATTTGCCGTAAAAAAATGCGGCCACAATAGAAATACATGTTTCTAAATTCAATATGTGTCGCATAGACTCGTTTTTGGTTCGCATAGACTCAATAAATGTAATGGTGCCGGTCGTTACTAAAAACGCATAGGTCAAATAAAAAGAATATTCTACTAACTTATCACTCATTACAATAGGTAAATATATTTTAATTCAATATATTATAATCATTGTCGGTGAGTTCCTTATTCATATTACATTCTTTCAAAGGAGTGTTTTCTTGTTTTAATTTTTCCGCCAAAACCTTGTTTTTATTTTGAAAAATTTTTGTACGTTTTAATATATCGTTCAATTCATTATTAAGTTTTTCATTTTCATTTATATTACGATTCAGTAAATTCATATCGTCTTTATAGTAAGAAAAAAATACATTATTGCCAAAGGAAGGGTCATTATAAGCACTTCTTCTTTCAATATTACGAAGACGCCTTTTCCACCTATCTCGATCACGAAGAACCCCTCTATGTTGGACTAATATTCTTGCACATCTTCTTGCCCTCTCCCACGCCCTTCTTGCGGCCCTTCTTGCCCGCTCTAATGCTTTTCTAATTCTTTTTCTTGCACTTTTCCAAAAACCTTCCTTTTTGTCTCGAAACAAAATGGTTATACATAAAAGAATAATCAATATGTACATATATTAACTATATATCTTTTTTATAGCATTAAGTTTTAATTTATTCATTTTTTCACAATTGTCGTGATTTATGGTAGTCTTATTTAATTGTTGAGACAAATTTTCATATTCATTCAATACATTTTCAAATTTTGTTGTTGCTTTTGCGAAAGAGTTTTCTAAATCAGAATTACTCATATTTATTTCGTATTGCTTATCATGGACCTTTTGTAGTTGATTTTTTAATTCTTCTTCTTTTTGAAAATACCTTCTTTTGGCGTCATCTCGTGTTCTTTTTGCCCTTTCCATTTTAGGCAACCACTGACAAAAATGTTCTTGGAAAGAAAAATATTTAAACCCTGCTACTAGACATAATAGTAAGATTAATATCATATATATTGTTGATTTATTATATAAAATGATAAATAATGTTTATAGTTAGATTGCTTGAAACCTTGGTCTATAAGTAATTTATTTTTATATGGAATAGTAATAAATGTTTTAGATTTTAGTTGTTCTAAGTTTTTTATTATTTTGTCTTGATAATCCTTTGTAGTGGGTGCTACTTCTGCTGATGTTCCTGATTCTGCTATTACTTCCGGGGGTGCTCCTGTTGCTTCTTCTGATACGGCTGCTACTGCTGGTGCTGGTGCTGGTAGTACTTCTGGTGCTGGTGGTACTTCTGGTGAATCTGTTCTTGCTCGTTTTAATGAAGGTGAATCACTACCACCTTGTTGTATAGGGATAGGAGGTTCCTTAATAAACCAATACAAAGCATTACATAAAATCTGGTATTCTTCTGGTTGTTTTATAATTTTGTGTATGAATAGATTCATACTATTGGTTTGTGAATTGCTTTGAATCAAACCTATAATTCTCTCTATATAATCATTATGATTTTCATCTTGTATATATTCATAGTCCATATACATATTACGGATAAAAGGTTTTAATATATTTTATATTCTCTTGTTCAAAATATAAAACATTTACAGGAGCAATGGGTCGAGACAAATAAGTAAATAAGTTGTAGAGTAAATTATAAATGAATTCTGAATAAACATGAATGGTAGTATGAGTCAAATATTGGGGGTCACGTTGTTTTAGTCGATACAAAAAAAGCGCAAAATCGGTCACCATATACATGGACACATTAGATATATGTTTTGTCTCTATGATAAGTTTGAATGGGGATACATAGAAAGACTCTATAGTTTGTTTTAACGTAGTGTATTGAGTTTCCATATTGTTCAATTCAATATAACGAATCATTTATATATAAAATTGATTTAATTTCTTAAATTATAATTATAATATGGATAAAGTGGATGATTATTTAAAACAACTTTCCCCTAAAGAAAAAAAAGCGTATGACATCGCTAAAAAACAACTGGGTTCTTCGTTTCATATTATAAAAAGTATTGGTTATATTACTTACTTGAAAAATAATCCTTAAACGACAATATACATTTTGGCACCACCTTTTTTGATTCGAAATAATCATCGAATGTACCCATATGAATGAACTTATTGATTTGTTTCGATTCTCGGGTGGGTTTTGGTTTTATTTTAGTAAAACAATCATTAACCTTTAATTCTTTGACCTCTTCCACAGGTTCGGGTCCTTCTTTGTATAATTCTTTGCAATGATTGTCAATAACGTATTTACGACAAACTACGTTCAAATATTTGTATCCAATGTCTCCGTTTTTGGTGTAATAACAAAAAGTATTATTATCATAATACATAATAACTTTATTCATTGGCACGTCCATTTCAATGATAACTCCTTTTAGTTGTTCGGGGGTCAACGTTGGGTTTAGAGACAAATCCTTTAGTTCATCTTCGTACAAATGAGGAAAATTTAATAGTTCCATATGTTGTAACATTTGTCTCTCTTTTTCTTCTTCTTCCATTATTTCTTCGTGAGTCAAACGTTTACAAGTATACCCTGATATATATAGACCAAAAGATATACTAAACATATACAATATAGTAGCTAAAAAGGTGTTTAACACATACATATTTATAATATTTCCTTCGTATGTTTAAGTCATTTTTTATTTGTTTTCCTTTTTTTTTTAGATGTTTTTTTCTTTTTCTTGGTGGTGTTTTGTCGTAGTCGACGTTTTTTGCGATATGGTTTGATGTTTTTTACCAAATCTTCCATATCAGCATGATTAAAAAATAGACTTCGTTTGAAACTAGGCATCATAGAGCCATCGTTGACAAAATCTTGTACCAATTTGTCGGGCAAAGCAAAGTCGTTATTGAAGTTTAGTTTTTCCAACAAGTGATTAAAATCATCGTTGGTTAATTCTTTGTATTGTTTTCCACGATGATCTTCATACATTAGTTCGGCAGGTTGGTCGGATGTTTTGCGTAAGACAATTTTTTTAAATTTCATATATATAATATGGAAAATAATAATTTTATGAATTTGTATTACAAACAAAAAATATCACCCATTGCTCTTAAAATAATGATAAAAAACAATATAAAGAAGTAGTATATGATACTATATACAAGGATGCCCGAGTGGTCTAAGGGGGTGGTTTCAAGCACCACTATCTTCGGATGCGCGGGTTCAAATCCCGCTCCTTGTATATATGTCCTCGTGGCCTAATGGATAAGGCGTGTGACTTCTAATCACAAGATTACGGGTTCGAGTCCCGTCGAGGATTTTGCTTTGTTAGCTCAGTTGGTTAGAGCGTGCGACTGTTAATCGCAAGGTCACTGGTTCGATCCCAGTACAGAGCGTTTATTATATTTATTAAATAACTTAATAAATATAATGGGTATTATTCCAATATTAATTCTTTTATGCTTATCCTTTTTATTTTTTTATTATTATTTGCAGTCTACCTTTGTTCACTTTATGAATACTTTTATTTTAGTTCCTCCACAATTCCTTATCAATGAAACGATTCGTGCCATTAATGTTGTGATCAAAAATTTGAATAAACCGTTCAATTCACTTCATGATTTGAGTATTGAAGCATCGTTAGGTAAAGTATTTGGTAAAAAATTAGGATTTGAAATCACCCCATTTAAAAAGATTATTCCGAAAAATATGATTCCATACGTTCCTAGTCTTAAATACAAATGTATAAATGAGCCAGATGGTTACAAAACTATATTCAATTATAGTACGCCAAAACAATGTCCCTTTTACAAAAAAAAACATAAAAAAAAGAAAAAAAAAATATTGAACAAAACATTATCGTATTTTATGAATTTTGTTATAGTGATTATGTTGATTTTACTTTTGATTTTAATTATCATTGGACATAAAAAAGGAATTATGATTGGAGGAGACAAAAGTGGTGTAACTGAAATGACAGATACTACGTCCAGTGTTTCCACTAATAGTCTAAATAAATTATCTAGCAGTCTAAGTAAAATGACAGATACTATGCCTAATGTTACTTCTAATAGTGTAAGTAAAATGACAGATACTATGCCTAATGTTACCGCTAATAGTGTAAGTAAAATGACAGATACTATGCCTAATGTTACACGTAGTATTCCCAATAAATTACCTAACAATTAGAGAAAGTAATGTTTAAATAAGTGACATTATAATATCTTTATATCTATATGTATTTGTATTTTATTTTAGGATTTGTTCTTTTGACATATGTCTATAAATATAAAAAAGAAGGACTCGAAAATAAGAAGGTGACGCCTATGAACGAAAAAATAACTTCCATGGATAAAAAAATAACTTCCATGGATAAAAAAATAACGTCCGTAGACAAACGACTCAAATCTATTGAAAAAGAAATTGACGAGATTGGAAATTAATTATATGTGGTTATTATAATGAATAAATTGTTAAACAAAATGTTGAAAAAAATAAAAAAAATAGACGTTCATTTTACGTTGATTTTAGTGTTGTTGTTAGTTTTTTTGTATTTCATTTATGTTACCTTTCGTTTGAATGAAGGATTTGAAACCACATGTGGAGAATTACCTAGCAAACTCAAACAAGACGACAAACAACTGGTATTGTTTTATGCCGATTGGTGTGGTCATTGTAAGAAAATGAAACCGGAATGGGACGAAGCATCCAACGAATTGGGAAATAACAAAATGATGAAAATAAATGTAGGTGATGGAACAGAAGAACAAAAAAAGACGATGAACACGTATGGTATTCAAGGATTCCCAACCATTCTTATGTTTGAACATGGAGAATCAAAGGGTCCATTTGAATCCAGAGACAAAAATAGTTTTTTAGAGTTTTTTGCGTGAAGTCTTTTCAATCAACCGTAAATTAGTTAATTTACAATTCAATCGATCTAAATCTAGATGAGATATAAAATATTTTTTCTCATCTAGATTATATTCTAGAAACGCATTGGCAATAATAGACGAACGCATAAATTGTTTTTTATTTATCAAAATAACATTATATCCCTTGTTGTGATTCGCTTTATTTTTTATTTCTTTCCATCTACCCGATATTAATTTTCGCTGGATAGTTCCGTCGTCATGTACGTTTAATGTAGATCCGCGAATAATAACTATCATTGTGCGTTTCTTTATTTCCTTTTTATTTCAATTTTTATTAATACTTATACAAATGCTTGGACAATAAGGTCATCGACCAATCTTGACCGTTCAAGTTCAATATATGTCCTTTGTCGTCGTATAGACGTATAGATAATTTTTCAATGTCTACTGGTCCATGATATTCGCGCGCATATTGATTTTTGTCGCTAAAAAAAGTACTTTGTCCCCAAGTCAATGATTTGGCTTCAAATGGTATGATGGCCAAAATATTAGACATCGCATGTTGCTCTATTTTTAAAGAGGATTCTTGGTTTGTATCGTTTATAGATGCTCTTGTATATAATTGTTTTTTAGTTAATTTATGATGGTCGTAGTTGGTGCTTATCAAATCATTTTTACTAAGTGAATCTAAACATAAACTATTACTAGCTTCATTGTGGATAGTGGTTGTTGTAGTACACGTATTTGACCGACGATAAGTGCTTGTATCATTATTGTAATAAGGAGTGGGTTTGATGTATTCTTTTCCTTGACTTAATTGTACTAATGATTTACTGCTTTGATTGTGGTTATGGTCATCGGCGGTCACGACAAAATATTTTATAGTTGGTATAAAACTGATGTATTCGCTTGTAATAGAGGTGCTGATGGTATATGAACTATAAATATCGTCCCCAGAACACATGATATTACGAAAACCCAACATCCAACCCAACGAATGATTGATGTGTGTATCTTGAAATAGACTTTGTTGGTTGTCATAAAAGGTAATTTGAAGATCGGACCCGCTTGTATTGGTGAGGGTTGTTTTACCGGTGATACTATCGTAAGACACGCCCAGAAAACTGGTTTGTAATTGACTAAGAAGTCCACTCAAATCATAATAACCGTTTGGTATGTGTTGTTCCCCCGACAAACTATACACCGAATTTCCCTGATTTCTTTCTACATTATAAAAACTAAATGGAATGTTGATGGCGGATACTTTCAAAGAAACCGTATTGTTTAAGGTGTCGGTTAGCTTAGAACTAAACAACGTTTCGCTTGCTTGAGACAAATAAGGCGAAAGACAACTTTCAGGATAATTACACTGAAATAACGTTGGTCTATATTGTGAATCTATTTCGGTGACTCGTGATATGGTATTTTTGTAATTGGGGTTCAAATTATCTTTTACGGTATTTTTCACCAAAACACTTTTCGGTTTTTCGTGCGACAACGAAAATTGGTCTTCTACCAACCGATTTGACAAAACATCCAGCAAGTCTTGTATTTGTTTGTCTCGCATCGGATATTCGTTTTTGTAATACAAATATAGTTTCTTCTTTACCAAGTCAACGTCTTGTAAAGTAAACTCTTTGAAAAAATTTACATTATCCAATATATTAAACATTTTCTTGATGTCCACCAAACTATAATGGTCTGAATTGAAATTCATTATAGTTTACATAGATTAAAAAATTGATGATTCTTTTTTATATATTTCTAGATTATGGACGACCTTTTAGAAGAAATACGTAAACTAAAAGAAAGGGTCTCTGCGTTAGAGTCTGGTGTTAAGTCTACACCTAAATGTTATGAGCAATGTTTGACTAACATAGATATATTGTCTGTATTGCATTCTAAACAAGAGTTATATATTCAAATGTGTGACTATATCTTAGAACATAATGTGATTCAAGTTATGGACAAAAATAAAATATATATTTCCCACAAAGGAAAATGGGTAGGTGGAAACGATGCATTGAAAGAATTGTTTAAGTTTGTGGAAGACCAATGGATCCAAGCTTATTTACAATTTGTAGAAGATGAGGACGAGCTAACTGCTGACCAATTTGAAAAGTATAATACGATTATTTATGATTTAAGTTGGAATAAACATTTATCTAAAATAAAACAATATATTAATGGAGTCGGTTGAATCACAAGACTATTCGTACAATAAAAATTTGTTTGTTCGTGAAAGTCACAATTGTTATACGTATTTTCTGAATTTAAAAAGTGATAAAGCCTATTTTTTATGTAAAGAAAAATACAAAAAAGAAAAGTTTTGTCGTCGTCCACAACCAGGCTATGCGTCTAAAATGCCTTTGCTCGAAAAAAAGGATTTCAATTGCCCTACTATGATGAAACGAACCTTAAAAGACAATAAAGATATTTTTCAAACAACAAAAAAGAATGTGTGTCCTTCAAACTATTATAAGGGGGCATTGGTGGTTGCGCCTGGGCGCGATTATCATTATTATAGACTGAATGACGATGGTATGTGGACACACAAACCTGGCTACAAACCTAGTACATATTTGGATAACGATCAAAAACCCATTTACGACCCTGAATTAGCCAATCGCGATTCAGGTGGTACATTGAATTACAAGGATTTTTGTGGTTATTTATGCGTACCGCGTAGTCGCAAAAAGAAGACGATGAAAATGTTTCGTGATTGAAATAAAAATTGAAATAAAAAAAGAAAATAAAATACTATACTACCACTATGACTTGCTCTATTTGTTGCGACCACTTTACGTGTTTGACCCGCGCGGAAATTACGTGTCCGCGCCAAGAATGCAAGTTTACTTGTTGTAAAAGTTGTATGAAAACTTATTTTACCACATCGATCAATAACCCACATTGTATGAATTGTAAATATGAATTTGAAGATATGTTTATTATTGAGAACATCAATTATACGTTTTTCAAAAGCGAACTCAAAAAGAAGCAAGGCGAGATTTTGTTACAAATCGAACAAAGTCGTATTCCACAAACACAAGAACAAGCCAAGCGTATATTGTATAATGAAAATCGTCGGAAAATACAAATGGATGTAAATAAACAAAAAAGGAAACTTTATCATATTTATAATTTAAAGTGTAACGAACTGAAAAATCAATTGACCCAAGACTTGGAAAAATTAGAAGCATCCATTCCGCCTTCATTTGATACGAAAAAAAAACCCGAAGCAAAATTCACGGTGAAGTGTCAGAAAAACGATTGTAAGGGATTTTTATCTACGTCATACAAATGCGTATTATGCGATAGTTATACTTGCTCAAAATGCTATGAAGTGATAGAAAACAAACACGAACATATGTGCGACAAAGAAAAGGTGGAGACGTTACAACTGATCAAAAAGGAAACGCGTTCGTGTCCTGTTTGTAGTACTCGCATTTCCAAAATCGAAGGGTGCGACCAAATGTGGTGTACGCATTGTAATAACGCGTTTTCGTGGAAAACTGGACTGGTACAAACCGGACCCATTCACAATCCACATTACTTCGATTTTCTAAAAAAGCAAAATGGATACCAGCCGCGGAATCCGTTGGATGTTTTATGTGGCGGTATTCCTAATTTGTCGATTTTGTTGGGGTACACTCGCAAATGGCAACCGAATGTTGATGTGGTGGAAAAAAATATTGCCTATATTCACCAATTGTGTGTGCATTTACAAAATAATCGTATTCCATTTCCAATGGATGTTCGACTGGAAGAATTACGGGTTCAATACATTCTTAACCGATTGCCTTTGGACAAATGGAAAGAAAAAATATATAGTATACATTCTACGGAAAAACGCAAAAAGTTTGAATGGGATATGGGCGACATCCTCATTAACGTGGGCGGTGATTTGTTGCGCAATTATGAAAAGTTTGTTAGCGAGACAAAGCATACGGTAGATGAATTGACCGGTTATGTGATGAACACTACGATGAAAGAGTTTTCTCAAATCATTGAGTATGTGAATGAACTTAAATTTAAAAAAGCAAAAGCCTACAAACAAAAGGCGATGGTCATCATATGCGAACAAAAAAAACCATTCATTACTAATTATTATGAAAAATATGTAGACCCCTCATAAACGAATATGAATAAACAATGAATATAACTGAGCATTCAAAAACGATTTATATTCAAATGTTTTTCCTTGCTTCAAAATTTCTTTTTGTTCTTCTATGTGTTTTATAAGGTCGTTGAGCGAATCCGAATAATTATCTGGAGTCATTTGTTTATGGAGATTCAATATGTTTTGGTGATAAGGTTCTTTGATGTTGCTCAAAATATTTGAAATCAAAATATACCATTTATATTTATCTTGAACTCCAATATTATGATAATATATAGTTGGAATAAATACTTTTTTATCTACACTATAAAATTCCAACAAGTAATGGGTCACGTCATTCGGAAATGCGTAGTTTAATACATGTTGAACATAGTGGATCTTATAACATTCTCTTTTATAAGCCTTGTATATTTGGCAACGTTGAACCAATTGATGATGAAAACATACTTTGTCTCGGCGTTCCTTTGCCTTTTGATAACTTTTTTTTGTCCTTTCAGGGTCTCTATGTTGCCGATATAGCCCCACTTCTGGAATGGGTTCTTCGCGCAACTGGATGTAATGTTTGAAGTTCATATTTATAATGGATTGATTCTTTTATTTCAATTTTTATTATTGATTTTTAGAAATAGTCGTGTTTTTTTGACTTTGGACAATGATTGGGTAGGGTATTTTTATTGGTGCTTATTTAGGTATACACATTATAGACTGTGAGGTCTATCATATAATATATTGTTTGTAATTTTCTTACTGACTTATAGGTATATTGGGGTGACAAAATTGTATTAGACAATATGATTCTCCTTAAGGGTTGTTTACTTCGCGATTAAATATAAATATCGTCTGAAATATTATTAGGGATTTGCACATAATGAGTTGATTTAAAAAATATAAAATAATATAAAATAATATAATGTCAATATTTACTTCGAATATACCTCTAATCGTGAACAATATAAGTACTATGAAGGATGTGTCGGCGCAAAATATGTACTTAAGTGGAAGTCTAGATGTGTCTGGAAATACTACGATTGGGGGTGATTTGAGTGTCGCTGGTGTGACAGCACAAAACATGGACTTAAGTGGTAGTCTAGATGTAAGTGAAAATGTAACTATAGGTAATACGTTGAACGTCACAGGCGTCACTAGTCTCAGCAATGACTTGAACGTCACTGGCAACTTGGTGGTGGATGGGTCCTTTAACTTTAACGAAGTCATACAAAATATAACGACCGTCAACAATGAACTTCTTATTAGTACACAATTGGACATATCCAACCAAGGTACCGGACCAGCATTGAAAGTTTCTCAATATGGACTAGGTATAGACAAAGACGTTGCTTTGTTTGACGCCGGTAATGAAGGACAAGCACTCAAAATAGATTCAGTCGGCGACTCTCATTTTTATAAAGATGTAAACATAGACGGAAACTTAACTGTATCCGGTGTATCGAATTCATTTATTCCTCGTGGTGGTATTATTATGTGGTCTGGTGTAATTATTCCTGAAAGTTGGTCTTTATGTGACGGAACCAATGGAACGCCTGACTTAAGAAACCGCTTTATTGTTTCTTCAGGGTCTTCTTATAACATAGGCACTAGTGGTGGTTCTACAACACGAACCTTAAGCGTGTCGAATTTGCCATCCCATAATCACACAGGTACCACAAATAATGATGGCGCACATCATCATAGTCAACGTCTTGGTTCTATAGATGATAAAAACTTTACTAGTTCGAATGGTCAAAGGCCGCCCGGTGATGGTCCTAATATATGGACTTCCACGTATACAATTGATAATACAAACTCATCGCATCAACACGCATTTACAACAAACTCAACTGGGTCAGGTACATCATTCGATATAAGACCTCCTTATTACGCACTTGCTTTCATAATGAAATTATAGAAGGACAACACCCTTCACAACAATCGTTAATCTCATAAACAACCCACAACCATTATAAAAGGGTTCCAAAAGTAGAATCCCTTTGAAATAATCTAATATATATATATTATGTCTTTTATTGTAGAAATACCAGCTGTATTCAAAAAATCTACACAAATACCAAATCGTTTAGGAAATACAACCCTTACTGGCAATGAGACCATTCACGGAAGTTTGAATGTTGGTGGACCACTGACCTTAGATGGGACAAATGATATCACAGACAAATTTACTTCGAACATTCCAGTAATTTTTAACGATACAACGAATATGAAGGATGTGTCGGCGCAAAATATGTACTTAAGTGGAAGTCTAGATGTGTCTGGAAATACTACGATTGGGGGCAACACGACTTTGACAGGCGCCTTACAAGCAAATGGCGGTCTTTCGTGTGATGGAACTAAATTTGTAGTGGCAGACGCTACTGGCAACACGTCCATTGGTGGGACGTTGGATGTGACGGGTGCATCTACCTTAACCGGAAACGTTGGGATTGGTGGCGCGTCTGGATCAGAAAAATTGCTCGTTACGGGTACAGGTCGTATCACCGGAAACTTGGACGTGTCGGGTGACTTGACGGTCACTGGAAATTTTAACTTTAGCGAAGTGATACAAAACATAACTACCGTAAACAATGAGGTCATCATAAGCACGCAACTGGACATTTCCAATCAAGGCACCGGTCCCGCGCTCAAAGTGTCGCAGTTCGGTGTAGGTGACGACCAAGACGTCGCGTTGTTTAACGCAGGAGACGAGGGCGACGTCTTTAAAATAGATTCGAGCGGTAACTCGCATTTTTACAAAGACGTGGATGTAAGTGGGGGGACGACTACATTTCAAACAAATACATTTGATATTTCTAATGAACAACTTATGTTTGACACAATTGTTGTACGGAGACCTACAGGTATTTCAGGAAGCATTAGTGGTAGGGAGTCAGGAAATATATCACTAAGACAAGTACAATTATGGATTAATGGTGTCAACCGATTGCCATTAGATGTTTTATATGATATACCTGACAATGCTGACACAGGAATATCATTGGGAGATGTTGCGAAAAACGCAAATTGGGATACAAAATTATCAGCAGCAAGTGATGGCATCAGTAGAATCGCTGTAAAAACAATCGATAATGATTTTTTTACAACAAATAATATTGGTAATACAACAGCATTAAATAGGGCGTTATATTTACCGCTACAAATAGAATACAATATAAATGAAATTCAAACAATTATTATGTACGGAAGAAAGGATAATAGAGAAATAGGCTTAGGTATAGAATTGTATAATAGAAAAATAGATTCAAATATGAGTAGTCCCATTATTTCTACACCAATCATTGATAACATCACATCATTGATTTATAGGTATGATTTTCCGTCTTTACCCACTTATTCATCGTTTGTATCAAGTGATTCCATATCAAACATCATCGACAGCGCAAATTCAGCAGTATATCACGTATTAAGCAAAAAAGACACAACGTATTCTGAACCATTTGTGAAAGTGAAATACAACGAAGACGAGCGAATGTTTGATACACTTGTGATTAGACGACCTACTGGGTTTAGTGGTGGAGGCACAGACCCAACAGATTATGCTATTGTCCTTAATGAAATTCAATGTTGGGTAAATGCTATAAACCTATTAACAGATGCGAATACAACCAGTTATTTTGCGGATTGGGCAGTAGATAAAGATGTGAATATAGGGCAGTATCAAAATAATTTTGCTTCCAAAATTCATAACAATATAATTGAAGCAGATTTTGGAGCGGTGTCTCCATTTGATAGGGACGAAAATTTAGCACTTATTATAAGCGGTTTTCCAACCACTGATATCAATAAAATTCAATCTATGGTAGTTTATAACAGACAAGATGGTGGTGTTATTGATAGAACAATTGGTCTTGCTCTTGAACTTTACAATAGAGAAAACGATGCGAATTTAGAAACTTCATTGGCATCAACCAATGAAATAACAAGTGGTGTAAAGGTGTATCGTTTTGATTTTGCCGGAATTGGTACTTATAACAAAGCGTTTGTAAACGAAGACTCAATTACGAACATTGTGAGCAACACTTACGCTTTGACAGAGATTTCTGAGGCAAGCACCCGGGTTGGATTAAAAATAGAAAATGCTGGGTTGAGAGTGGACCGTGACTTGAGCGTGGGAGGTCTTATTTTAGCACCCAATCAAGTCAGTTTTAAAGCATCACGTTCAACAGATAAAACGATCAATACAGGTCAATCAAAACTACCTTTTGATATTGTAATATTCAATAATGGGAACGGATACGATAACACAACTTATACATTTACCGCACCAGTAACTGGAATATATTTCTTTTATAGTCAGTTTTTTAGTAATGGTAATAATAATTATTTTATAGATTTCTTTGTAAATGGAGAAACCATACACAGAATAGAACGAAGTTCCAATGGGACAGGAAATATCACAACCATTCCAACGTCATTTACAACCCATTTAAATAGTGGAGACGAAGTGTATTTAAAACGATATACTGGTTCTTTTGTTTTGTATCGACATCCATTCTGTTGTTTTGGCGGTCATTTATTAGCATAAAAATATTATATCATTAATTTATTATCTCGTAATATAATATATGGATTATCCAAAAGTATTGACAAAGTATTATATTGACAAAGAATGGACTTGTGGAGACACTTATGAAACTATTGTATGGTATGAAAAAACAGAACCTAAACCAACCCAAGAACATTTAGAAAGTTTATGGGAAGAATTGAAAAAAGATAATATGAGACAAGAAAGAAATCAACTATTAAAGGATTGTGATTTTAGAGTTCTGTCTGATTATCCAGATACAAATAAAGAAGCGTGGGTATTATATAGACAAGAACTAAGAGATTTTCCAGCAATATGGGTAGAAGAAACAACTCCTTTTCCAAGTCCGCCTGAATAAAATCCTTCTATACTATATGGAAAAACACTCAATCCAAATGATTATCAACGACCTACGAAGCAGAAGACCCGAATGAACGCGTAGACCGCTACGGGTCATTTTGTACCCCTTTTGAAAAGGAAAAAGGAGACACGCGGGTCTATATTAACTCGCTCGGCGAAGGTGCGATTTGGGTTAGCAATAAAAACGGGGAACTTGAATCAGGCGATTATATTACCACGTGCGATTTACTTGGATACGGCGCGAAACAAGATTCAGAATTTTTAGCCAATTATAGTGTAGCCAAAATAACGATGGATTGTGATTTTAATCCACGCTATGTACCGAGACCAACTATATTGAAAGATGCCAGTGGAGAAAACATTTTAGACCCTTACGAACAAATACAATGGACAGACGAAGAAGACGCTTCTGGAAACATAGTGTATGAACACGAATATAATATTCGATACATCAATAGTGAAGCACAAATCATCCCTTACGAAGAATATATTGATAATTCAAATAATGCTTATATAGTTGCTTATGTAGGATGTACATATCATTGTGGTTAATTTTAAGGGCGTTGTCCTTAACCCCTACGATAGACCACAACATCGCTATTATGTGTAGAATCAATAAAAATACAAATGTTTACCTAATGATTGTCCAAAAATCACCAGAAAATGGTCCAAATTACTTTGAGGATTATGTATGCATAGTGACGAAGAATAAACTATGAGTTAAGAAAATTATCACTTATTGAGTAAGACGCTTTAAACATTCGATGTGTTGCTTGGTCATTTTTTTATAGGGAAAATGCGTCATACCTTGTCCGCGTTTCATATGTCCTTTTCCATAAAAGAGTACTTTTTCAAACAATTCTATAAACTCATCGTCTTCCACATTTTCCATTGTGACGTGTTTTGACCCACGATATGTATACAAATTATAGTAATAATTGTTGTACATTTTTTCGCGTTTTTGAGACAATTTAATGGAAATGATACCGATGCCCATGACCTTGTTGATGGTGTTATTCATTTCTAACACAAAATAAGGTTTGTCGTAAGATAAACTATTAGAAATTTTTGTTTTGGTCATATAGACGCAACCGCTGGATGGATTGTTTTCGCGCCACCGCTTATTTTCCATATAAGTCTCGGTCGTAAAACGAGTGGTCAATATACCATAATCCATAGATGGTCTGTTTTGATTGTGATTCTTTTTTTCAATTTTAATAGTATAATGGAATATATTGGATGGTTAGTTTATTTTGTTTGATGAATTATTTGTCCAAACACAATCATATACAACTTTGCGGTATTTTACCTTCTTTGCCTATATTATTTATGTTTTGATTTATTTTGGTGCATAACCGTCAACAAAATATAGAATGTTATACTTGGAATGCTTTTGTGGTTAATACATAATGTAAATGATAGAATAATAACTAGGTATTATGCTAAACTCTGTTCCTGATCCAGATTTTTTGTTTCTTCTTTTAAAGAATTCAAAAAGGGTTCTACATCACTATATCGCGGATCCGGTAAATATTCAAAGATATATTTTTCGTAAAAGTTCATTCGAATCACAAACGATTTTATGAGTTGTTGTATGATTGGTATACATAAAAAATCGTAGATTTTGTCCAGTTGTTCCCCCACAAATATATATATGTCTCGACCATAAATACCATATTGTCCGTCTAGGTCTTTGAATGGTATCGGTTTTAGTTTGTTAGCCAATATAATTTTAGGAACTCCATAATAGGGGGTTGGTTCTTTACTATGAAATGTATTGATGGTCTTGGTGATAGACGTAATAGAGACATATCCAGTAGGTGTTTTTTCGATAGGTTTGGTATATGCGACTTTGATGGGAGTCAGTCGCGGACAATCTTTGAGGTAACTCATTGTTTTCTTGAATAAATCTATGTGTTTAGTTGGTATACAAGACGTTGGGGTCATCCGTGTAAACGGTGTGAACTGAGTGCCGTCCCATATATTTATGGAGGGTTGGTTTGTATTTTGAATGATTACGTAACATATAGGGGTTTGACATTTGTATTGAAATAGTTTATTGCTTTGGGTGCTGTCGTATGTTTTTAAATAAAGTATTTTTCGTGAAAATAGGGCATCATAAACGTGCTCCTTGTCGGGTTTTAACCATATACACGGAACAATAAAGGCTCCGTAACCATTGGGTTTGATGTGCTCAAGACAACGCTTCAACATAGATGGCCAAATGGTTTTGCTTTTTTTGGTTTGTTTGCTACATGGCGTATGTACGATACCTTGATTGAATGGTAAATTTCCTAATATAACATCGTATTGCCCCAATACTTGATCGAAAAAATCGCCGTGGACAATAGGCGGAATATGATGGCCGTACACAAGGTCGCATCCATAATAAGTCGTATTAGAGTGAAACGGATAATATTGATGGAAAACACCGGGTCCTATTCCTGGTTCGTATAAGTCAATATGGGAGTAAGGTTCCAAGTAAGGTATCAAATGTTGATAGATTTCTTTTACCAAATGTGGAGGTGTATGTACTTCGCCATTTGGGTTCATTTAATATTAGTAGGATATATATAATGAGTCAATTGAACATGTTTTCTGTTCAAGAAGTAGATACTTACACCAAATTCAAACTACAAGAAGGTAATTTGTATATGAATAATCAACGAGTAGGGATTGAAGAGTTTCATGGCGGTAAAAATATAGATATTTGTAACCATATGTTTCGACTCAAAGATGATCTAGATATTAGTGGCAACATAATTGTAGATGAAGATATGAATGTGAAAGGTACCATTTTTGCAAATGCGATCGATATGGCTTATTTTGAAGTCGATAATGCTAGAATTACCTATTTGGAAAATACTGATATTTCTACCCAACATATATTGTCCGATGAATTGACGGTTCAAGCAAGCAATATGCTGACATTGGATTCATCTAACCTAATTGTCAACTCTGACCACATAAAAATTAACGATAGTATAACGATTGAAAAAAATGTTGAACGTTATGATACTTTCAATAATATCTTGGAACGAATTGAACTCATGAGAATAGAAAATCTTGAAGTCTTTGGTACTATTACATTGCCAGCAGAAAGTACCGCCGGATTAATAGTACAAGGCGAATTTATAGCCAATAACAGTTTAATCGTAGAAGGTGTATTTACGTCAAACCTAAGAATGGAAGCATTGGGAACCAATGAACTGAGTGGAAATAATATATTGACGGGTACCAATACACTGACGGGGACGACTACTATTGATTCTTTAGAAACCGAAAACGGATTGTTTGACGATATTTCGGTAAACAACTTGAATGTATTGTCGACGTGTGATATATTTCTAGCGAACGACGGTGTGCTTCGTATACGTAATGGCACGAATTTTGATATTGCCAATATTTACGATTGGGCATCGGATAGTTCGAACAATTTATATTATGATCGCGGAAACATTCTAATTGGCAATGTTACAAATTATGACCAAGATGCGTCGCTAAACGTGCGTGGGCCAGTAGACATTGAAGGCGACTTGGATGTAATTGGCGATATCAAAGCCGAAATTTTAAATGCTGATAATTTAAATTTATCCTCGGATAGTCGATTGAAAACCAATATTCGTGATATAGACAATGGGTTAGATTTATTACGTAAAATAAAACCTAAAGTATATGACAAACAAGTTGGAAACCATAGTATACAAGAATCAGGTGTTTTAGCCCAAGACTTGATGGAGATTGATGAACTTAATTATTTAGTACAAACTCAAAAAAAAAGTAATATGTATAGTGTAAATTATAATTCGCTACATATGTATTCGTTATCAGCTATTCAACAACTAGATAAAAAAGTAGATTTGCTTACAGCGCAAATAGAAAAAAGTATGCAACTTATAGAGCAAAAGTTGAATGTGCTGTATAGAATGCGGAAATAAGTTATTACACTACATAACTTTCCAGTCATAATGGTGTGTTATTTAACTTGTATAAAAATAGAACTTACTATATATATGTCGGCTTCAGCATTTATAGTAGAAGTTCCGACGTTGTTTACTCAATCGACACAAATGGCCTCACGTGTAGGCAATACTACATTAACTGGTAACGAACGTATACATGGCAATTTTGTAGTGAATGGGTCGCTTACCTTAGATGGTACTGTGAATGACTCTAATGTTTTTTTTGAATCACAGGACATCTCGAATTTAATCGTTCATAATGAAACCACCTTGAATACTTTAAGAACCTTTTCGTCTATTGAAATAGATGGGTCGGGTCAGTTCAAATCCGTGATAAGTGTCGCTGGATTAAGTAGTTTATCCGATGTGTCGTGCGATAGTTTGACGGTGGATGGAGATTTAGTCGTAGTCGACACTACTAGTCTGAATACGTTACAAGTGGATGGAATGTGTGTGTTATCCGATGTATCGTGTGAACGTTTGGATGTGGTGGACGTGTCATGTAGTTATCTGGACTTGAGCGATGGACTGCACGTGATTGGATTAAGTGATTTAGCTGATATAACGTCAAATGGGTTAAGCGTGTTGCCTGATATTTCGTGTGATCATTTGGACGTGGTGGACGTCTCGTGTGGTTATTTGGACTTAAGTGATGGACTCCGTGTAGTGGGGTTGAGTGAAATGAATCAGGTTAATATAAACGAACACGCCCATATAAAAGACGTGTCGTGTGATTATTTAGACGTAAAAAATGGAGCACGGTTGACCGGACCCATTTCGTATGAATACGGGGGGGATTACGTTGCCTCTTTGTCTCCATTGGAGTGGTTTGTGGCTGGCGAATCTACTTCACGCATAGACCCTTTTACAGTAATCACTCTGAACAATATTCGCCAAGGAAGTATATTTGGCAAAACCTATTGGATGTCCACCAAGACCAACGGATACATACAAATCGAACGCGACATATCGGATTCCACGTGGTGCTTGGCATTAGCCTTTGGTGTGACGCATTATCGCGATGGCGGTGGTTTGTTTCAGCAAAACGATACAAGTCATAATGTAGTTTTGACCGGTGACCAATTGGTAGTGAACGACGACGCAAGCGGTCTAAGTATTCCGTCGTTTAGCGTGTTGACGGTCAACCATTTTGATGCATATTACGAAGTTTATTTGAACGGAATATTAGAATATAGTTCGGCGGTTGTATCAGCGTCGACGACCACTACAGGGACTATGTTTTTTTTGAAAAATCTGGTGGGGGTTCAGTTGCTTGCTGGTGCATTATGGGATACTACCTTAGTAGACAGTCAAATAGAAGAATTAACCTTGGAGGCGTTAACGCGTTTACTATAATTTATTAGGATTATATATATGTCATTTGTAGTTGAAATACCAACCGTATTTACTAAACCAACACAAATACCAGCACGATTAGGCAACACCATTTTGACCGGAAACGAAACCATTGAGGGATCATTATCTGTCAATGGGTCGTTGACGTTAAACAATGGAAATGAAGGGGACTCCACCAATGTGGTGAATTACGATTCGTTGGATATATCCAATAATTTGAATGTAAATGGACTCACAACGCTGAATGAAGTGAATGCTAGTTCCCTAACTACAACAGATTTAGTGGTAAATGAGAGTTTGAATATTGATAATGTAATTACTTATAAAAAAATATAAGCAGTTTGATACTTTGGTGATTAGACGATTTGATAATACTTCAACTTTAGCTTTGAACCTGAATGAAATACAAGTTTTCGTGAATAACGTTAATATTATTTTTCCAAATCCTACTGGTTTAACAAGTTATTTTGCGGATTGGAGTGCTAAATTTACCCCAATTGCTCCCAGAACTGTTAATACTGGAACGGAGGAAGTATATAATAATATCATTGAATTTTCTGCTGAAGCAGAAAGCACAGGTTCTACTACTGCTTTAATAATTAACAACATTCCTCTTACCTTTTTAAATGATATTCAAGCAATCGTATTATATCATAGAGGAGGGGATGGAAATATACCACGCTCTGTAGGACTTACGATAGAACTTTATAATAGTGTTGATGACTCTACCTTAACCCAAGTTTTAGCAAGCACAATACCTATAACCGACGAAACCAAAGATTATCTTCACAGATATGACTTTCCTTCCATATCAACTTATACGAATGGTTTTTTTTCAACAACTTATCAATCAACAACACAAATACCTGATATAGGAAAAGGGCAGCAAAGCACTGCTACAATAAATGACATTGACACTGAAGTAAATTTAAGTGGAAACACGAATGTTAGTAATTTAGTCCCTGAAAAAATAAATGGATTAGATGCTATTACGACGATTGCCATAGCGAAAGTTCAAGGTGATGGAACGAATGATAAAGCGGTGAATTGTAGCGTGGTGAGAAACTCTGCAGGAAAATATACAGCAACATTTAGCTCTGCTAGACCTGATAGCAATTATGTAGTAAATCTTTCGGTGATTGAAAGCGGAACTGATTTAGACGATATAATCATAACAATGAACTCGAATGAAGCATATGGTTCAGGATTCACGTATTCCATACACGAAGGAGATAATAGTGTCTCAGCAGGTACTTTACAAGACAGAATACATCAATTTGCTGTATTTGATACTTTTTAAAGGGAAAAGTCCTTTTGAACCCGTTTGCTAAACTTATGAAAGTTTAAGATGGAACGATAAAACAACCGAAAAACAAACAAAAGAAGAACTAAATACGAAATGGGATGAATTGAAAAAGAGGATATGAGACAAGAATGAAACAAAATGTTGAAATATTGTGATTTTCCGGCAACACGGGTAGAAGGCATGGAGTTTCCATCGAAACTGGTTTAATATAATATTTCTAGTATATAATGTTTTACAAGTTATTGATTTGGACTATCATTGGTTTGAAAATATTATATATGGCTGATTTTCTTAGAACTCGTATAGGTTGGTATGAAGACAAAGAAGAACTACGAACCCAGCGCGAGAATATTATGTTTATATCTGAATTATCGATGTATGCATTGTTGATTATTGTATTTTTACCGCATGGACCTATTGTGGTAAGTGGACACCACGAAAAACAAATTTTTATTCTTCTGGGTGTTCTTGGTATTTTACAAACATTCAAAAATTATATAGATTAATATATATGAAGTATACCGAAAATACAAATCGCGAAGCCTTTGTAAAAAAGTTGGAATCCCAAAATATTTTAACCATAATCAAACAAATCCAGCAATTTCCTTGGAAAGATTACGTGTACGAAGGACCTTGTACGTTGATGACGACGCACGACGACGAAGAAGAGCGCTTCGAGACCAAACAAATTCGCGCGACAGCCTCGTCGTCGTCTCCTTATTTTATTTTAGGTGGGGCCGCATATTTTGTATACAAAACCCATTATCGTGATTTGTTGAAATATATGGATCCGACAGGTGATATAGATATACACATAGATTTGCCTAAGATTGACTCTATAGAAGGGGATTCTCGTTTAAGTGCGTTGTCTGAATACTTCAAAAGTACGAGCAAAACCAAAACAGATATAGAGGGTAATTATGAATTGAATGAATTAACTTTACATTATTTACATTGGATATTAGACTTATTGGTGAAGTCTGTAAACATCGACATGAATGATTTAGAAGTCTACGACTATGATATTGGAGACAACGTGATTCATCACCAACACAAAGAAGGTAAAGTACATTATGCGATCTTTCAAGAACAACACATGATAAAGGTTCAGATCGAGTGTAAAGTACGTGGAATGTGGAAACCAGATCATTTGATAGAAATGATAATAGTGTCGTCAGACAACTTCAAAGAAGGATTGGACAATAGAGACCGTTTCCAAAAATTATATTATGACTTTAACGGATATATGATACAAACATTCGACCATATGTTGGACGACAATATAAGTGCTATGTTCGAACGATTTGAATTAATACACCACCCTTCTACTCAACACAAGTTATATAATCATGTGGCAAGAATCAGGTATTTGAATTATATTTTTCCTTTTTTGTGCAAGGATGTTTCGTCCATTAGCAAAAATAGCTATTCCGTCAAACGTCTTTTGTACTTTGTTTGGGACAATCGCTTCCAAATGTATCATTACAACTATGAATCACATTTAAGCAATAAGGAGTTTATGATCTCTATGATTGGAAACTTTTATAAGGCATTAAAAAAAAATCCCGGCGACAAGAGCTTTATTGTAATGGAATCAGTAAATGGAAAAAAACGTTATGTTTCAAAAATGACCAAAGATCTATTGACCATGTATAAACCCTTGTTTGATTCTAATAGTTCATTTACACTAAAAAAAAAATCAAGTCGTGTAAGGTCTTTTACTAAAAAAAGGAAGAAGTTGATAAATATGAAGACAAAGCCTCATTCTATATAATGTCTTTACCAAATGCTTTGTTTCCAATATGTATTGAGGTGACTACCATAATGATAAACAATAGTTTATAAATCATAATTTCGCTGATGATTCCCATCGTAGACAAATATGAACCAATAAAAATACCAATAGTTGACCCAATCAAACACCAAAAAATGACAAACAAATTGGCGTGTCCTTCTTTATAATACAAATAAAATCCGGGCAACGACTGCGGTACTAATTGTAAGGCTAATCCGACCGCAATAGCCATTTTAACAGGTAATCCGTAATACACTAAAAAAGGAATAAATAAAACACCAGCACCAATACCTACTAATCCTATGCTTATTCCGGTGACGAGTCCGATGAGGGTATAAACGATTTGGTCTTTGTACATTTATATAGGGTAATAATTTTTTAATTTATTACTTCTTTGTAAAATTGTATGAACTCATTCATATAGATTTTGTCTCGGGCATTCATATTCAGGCTATCTAAATCATGTATTTCCATAATGGAGACACAAAATAGGTCAATTTCTTCGTGTAGAAATGTAGTGATGTAGTGAGTGAGTCCAAAGCGTTCCATATAGAAGAATAAACTTGCGTACTTGAGTTCGCCGAGGTCGATTTCAAAACCGGCATTTGTAATGTAGTACGCCATATGTTTGTGTTATTTTTATTAGTTCATTTCAATTTTTATTGGAGCGAGTTAGATACTGGCCAATCGCCTTCTTTTATGGGTCTTGTTGCTTAATATAAGAAAAAAATATTCACTCATGAATCATAAGTGGTCTATAACGAAATACTAGAAATGAGTCTAAAAATTCATAAATGAGTCCGAAAAAATTATTATGCGATTCGAGTTAATGCGTACCTACACGCGTGAAGACATCGTTCAAACATTTCGTTGTCCATATTATGAATATTGTCGCGTAACAACCAATAATTGTTCCCTCCGTGTGCGTCAAAACGGTCCATAGGATTGAAGTTAGTTATCCATTCGATTAGATTATGGCGACAGATTTGATTTAACATAATGGTTACATTATGTCTCTGTTCCTCATAATATTCATTTGTGAAATGAATGGCTTGGTTAGTTAGATTAATTTGCTCGTTGGTTAGATTAATTTGCTCGTTCATATTTAGAATATTTAAACTATAATTTTTTATTTCAATTTTTCAAAAAAGAAAATTGAAATAAATTGTTGAATATATATAATTCATAGCATAATGGAATACCAAAAGAAATACAAAGTCATTGCTCCACCACGCCGGTTCCATTGGACAGACGAACACATCAAGCTGGAACGCAAACAGTCGATCCAACATGCTCGGTGGTCCAAGTTGAACTGCGACGAACGCGCGAAAGAGTCCTTCACCAAGGACGAAGTATGGGATAACTACATCCAAGAATTGGTGGACTTGATGTAAAAAACAAAAAAGAGGGGTGTGGACCCATTTTTTTGTGTGCTTGATACAAAAAAAATTGAAATAACAAACTCATTTATAGATTTCATATTCATTTATGGACCCTTGGGAGGAATTCGACACGATGTCCGTGTCTATTAAGTCGCGGTTCGGTTATTTTTCAACCAAATACATGACGAATCAAGAGAAGAATACATTCAAATACCATGTTTGGGCGTATCGTTTCTTGCCTAGGTATAGTAGCATTGCATTGCCACGCGCTTACAGCGAACTCTTGTCCAAGGAAACGATCCACTTGATTTATTGTTGGGAACTTTGTGAAGAACATCACGCACTGATGAACGCTTACAACTTTCGTGAGTTAAAACAATTGGTGAAAAAAAATTATTATTTAATAGAAACTATACAAGACAAACAACTCAAGAAATCGTGGGTAAAAGCACTCATTGAGACAAAAGCATGGGGTTTGAATATTTTTGCGATGACCCACCATTTGCCTGACGATATATATCGCGTTATTCACACGTTCTTATATAAATAAACAACAATGTTGGTTATGTGTGAACATAAATTTCATCTCGTCCAAATAAGGTCTCTTGGTCGTATATACAATCGCAGGTTTATATGTAATATTTTTTATTTGTTCGCGGGGTAATGGCGCCCACGTAAAATCGCGGACATTCAAATGACCATACACGATTTTACCCTTTTCCATAAATTCTACCATGTGATTGAAGGTAACCGATTTCGTCATAATCATAATAAAAAATTGGGTCCACCACCCCGGTTTTTTTATTTATTCTTCGTCGGAATCGGTGTCGGTGGTCTTTTTAGGCGATTTGTCCTTCTTGGGCGCTTTTTTTGGTGCGTTAGGTGCTTTTTCTTTTTTGGTCTTTTTTGGCGTCACCGCCTTTGGAGGTTCTTGTTCTTCCGCATCCGACACCGGTTCTTCTTCTTCTTTCTTAGTGGTCTTTTTTGGCGTCACCGCCTTTGGAGGTTCTTGTTCTTCCGCATCCGACACAGGTTCTTCTTCCAATTCAAATGGGTCTGCGTCGTCGTCGCTTTCCTTGGATTCAGCACTTACCTTAACCGGTTTATCTTCCTTGACTGGTTCTTCGTCGCTTTCCTTGGATTCGTCTGCCTGGACCTTTTTTGACTCGCGTCGTTGTGCGTCGTATTTCTTTTTTTCTTGTTTGATTTGGGTTTGCGTCACACAAGATTCTCCACCCATATCCTCAATGAACTTATTGATATGCGCCTTTTTGAGTTCGGTGACCCTTTTTCGCTCGTCTTTTTCATCTTGGGTCATCGTCTTTTTGACAGGCTTGTTGATTTCCAACTCAGCAATCATCTTGTTGACCAGTTCCGCGTCCTTTTCGTAGAGCCGTTCAAGCACCGTCTTGAACGAAAGTTTGGAGTCTTTAAGCGTTTGAGAAAGTTGTGCCGACATGATTGGTAAGCCTTCAAGAGTTATTTTTTTTATTTCAATTTTTATAATAGGGTGAAATCAGTGCGGATACTCCTATGGGTTTACTTACCATTATGCACCAATGTATCACGCAACACATCGGGACTATATCCACAGAAATGAGTGATAAAATCGATAAATGAGTCGGAATCTTGAAAGGGTAATCCTTTGGAGTCACTTATCAAAGAATGTCCTATTCCCAGTCGCAATATACCCAGTAATTTTTTGTCCTTTATGGTGTATGAACCTATAGACCTAGTATGTGGTGTAATTTGGATTTGTATGAGTTCGCTGGTAGGCGGTACACCTAACGTAGTATATATTTTTAAAACACAATATAACTGAACCTCTTGTTTCCAACCAATCAACAAGTCCAAGTTTTCTTTTATTTTGTCTCCCAATGTCTTTATGATTTCATTTAAATGATCCAATATAGGGTTGGGTTCATCGTCATCTGATACCTCAAAATCTTTAACATTACCCAGTTCCGTGTTTTTCATTTTCATATTTTGCATCATTTGGATTACACATTCGTCGTCCGAATCATCTGAAACAACAACATCTGATTCATCCGAATCATCTGAAATAATCACGTCTGACTCATCTGACTCATCGTTGTTAATAAGAACATTCTTCTCCACTTTCATATTTTGCATCATTTGAGTGACCGCCTCAGTATCTGTTTTATACAAACCCTTCTTATCTTTTCGACGAACGTACATACTTGTTTCCGTTTTTCTAACGATGTATTCAATTTTCTTTATTTACAACATCTATGGACAAGAGACAAAATACGCATTGTTTAACTACAAGAATTGCGTTTGCCTACAATTATTTACTAACACTTGTTAAACTATAATTGGATTTTATAGATTCCCATAAATGATTATTCTTTTTTATCCAATCAGTTGAAAGTGTTATAGTATAATGTCCATTTGCGTCTGTTAATATTGTATTTACACCAATTTGGGTCATTTTAGACATTTTAATTTCATCCTTTAAAATACTTTTAGGCATTGGGTCTTGCTGCATACCTCTTATATAATAGTTCGGTTCTGGATAATTTATCGGCGGACAAGATTGTGCTAATATTGTGCTATCATCCATTTTTTCTAAAGTTAAATATAATGCTCTAAATCCATTTGGTTCAGGATTTAACACATAGAATCTACCTACTTCAGGGTCCGGAGCGACAAAACTTTTCTTTGTTGATATTCGTCTTCTTTTCTGGGCTGAATTGCTTCTTTGCTGGGATGAACGACTTCTTTGCTGGGATGAACGACTTCTTTGCTGGGATGAACGACTACTTCGCTGTTCTGAATTACGTGGTTTTCTCTTTCGTGGTTTTCTCTTTCGTGTATTATTGGTTAACATATTATATATTAATGAAGATTTAATAATTTCACAAATCAGTAATACACCCTTCGCATTTATCTAACTGGTATAAGTAAGCCTAAACTTCTTGAGGCGTTGCGAAGCGCCACCAAATCCTCTTCCATTTGGAAGATATTTCTTCAAAGTGTTTTTCGTATTCGGAAGGTTTCGTCATACGACTATTTTATTTAAAATTGAAACAAAACATAGATAATAAACTATCCTAATAATGAGTTTCACTTCTGATATTTGCGAAAACGAATCCACTGACCCATGGGTCCTTGCCTGTAAAACTGGAAACATTCGTGAGTTGGATATTCTAAAAGATAACTATCATAAGATACACATCAATGCTCTATGTAGCGCATGTAAGTGCGGACATTTAGACGTGTTGGAATGGTTTGACAAGAATATTAGCATTAAACAACGCGAATGGGTGTACGTCATGGAAAATGGCGCGTCGATTGGCGGTCATATTGAGGTATTTGATTGGTTGAAAAAGAAAGGTTACTATACATACACACCATATGAATGCATTTATAGTGCCATAGAAAACGGAGATATTGAGTTGTTGAATTGGTTTAACATCAGCGACAATGAATTAGCCAAACTAATCTATGATGAATATTTCATTCAAACCGCGTGTAAAAGCGGACAAATGGTTGTATTGGACTGGCTCAAGAAAAGGGGACACAGGGTAGAATGTCCTTATGTTTTAGACGAAGGATTGCGATTGGCGAAACAAAACGGACACACTGATTTGTTGGAGTGGCTTGATCAACAATAAAAAAATGGTTCACCTCCCATCTTTTTGTTTTTTTCTTTATTTGTTTATACAAGAATTGCCTGCGGACAATACCACACCTTGGGTTCTAGCAAAATCTCTTCGTCGTCGTCTTGGGCTTTCAACAACAAGATCTCTTCGTCGTCGTCTTGGGCTTTCAACAACAAGATCTCTTCGTCGTCGTCTTGGGCTTTCAACAACAAGATCTCTTCTTCTTCGTAAGGGATTATTTGAACCAATACGGCGTGGTTCGTCTTCTCTTCGTGAAGCATGATTGCCAATAGTGCCAGGAGAAAATCCATATAAATGGACATCAGTTCTTTGGTAAAGTTATTCATTGTTACTTGCTCGCTAGCCTAAATAGGATTCATTATTTCATTTCAATTTTTTACTTATCTCACAACGTTAAAAAAGAACGTACCTAATCTTCGCGCTTCCTTTTTTTTCCGGTGATAGTATGTTCTACTTTACATGTTTCTTCCTTGATAGGTTCCTTAGCATCGTCGGTGATTTCTTGTACTGGCTTCATTTTATAAGCATTATATATTATTTCTAATTTATTTCAATTTTCAAGAACTTATCATGAACCCTTTCCCGAACCCACTCAGGAACCGTGGTTATAACTCACAAAAAAATATGTTTCACATCCTTTGTTTTATTAATCAAATCCCCACGATTCGAACTGGTCGATGTGTTTGGGGTGGAAGCGCTCCTTCATGAGGTCTTCAGCGAGCGCATCGCGCGAGGATTTCATCGCATCATAGTCGTAAGTAAATATATTGGCATTCAACGATATACCGGCCCATTCCACCTTGTCAAGATTTGATTCCAGTAAATGAATGGCGCTTTTATTTTCAGAGATCCACCTCCAATGAATTTTGTCAAGATTGGCATTCAACATACGAATGGCGTAGGGGTTGACTGACAACACAATCCATTTCACCTTGTCAAGATTTTTTTCTAAAATATGAATGGCGCTTGGGTTTCCCGATAACACCTCCCAATTGATCTTGTTAGGGTTTGCTTCCAACAAGTGAATCGCACTTGGGTTTCCCGATAACCAATTCCATTCCACCTTGTCAAGGTTCGCCTCCAAAATATGAATGGCACTTGGGTTTCTCGACAATTGGTCCCAATTGATCTTGTTAGGATTTGCTTCCAACAAGTGAATCGCACTTGGGTTTCTCGACAACAAATTCCATTCCACCTTGTCAAGATTCTTTTCTAAAATATGAATGGCACTTGGGTTTCCCGACAACAAATTCCAATCTACCTTGTCAAGGTTTGTCTCCAAAATAGATACAGCGTTTTTATTTTCAGACAAAATAGGCCAAAATATTTTGTCGGGGGTTGCTTCCAATAGATGAATCGCATTTGGGTTTCCCGACATCCACATCCAATTGATTTTGGCGGAATTTGCTTCCAGCAGATGAATCGCATTGGGGTTGGCGGACATGCAAGACCAATTGATTTTGTCTTCCTCAACCCAATCGTGTAATTTAAGGAAAGTCATCGTTAAATCATTCGACAATGTATATCGTTTATTTCAATTTTAAAATTGAAATGAATATTCTAATCAAACAATATCTACGATGACAACTATTTTGGAATTACCGTTTTATTTAAAACTATCTTATAATAGCTTTACCCTCGAAAAGAACATTCCTGAGGAACTGGTTCCATTGCGAATCAATCATTATTTAATCAGCCAAGGGTTAGACTTCACTTTCAACAAAAAATGCGCCAGGTGGGAATTCTCGCAAGATATTGTATTGCGTGTATGGAAAACGGATGGAAACCTTGTGGTCGAAATGCGTAATGTAGGAAATGACCCAAACTTTTATCAACACTACCACCGCATGATGTCTTATATGACCTCCGAAGAGACGAAGATTTAAGTGGTGTCAGTCGCGAAGTAGACGTATCTCATGTCGAAATAAGTAAAATTCTGTTTTCAAAGAAAAAGATTGGGTGCAACCTCTTTTTCTTTTTTTTCTTTTTTTCTTTTTTTCTTAGTCAAGCGTATCGATTCGTTCCATGTAGTGTTCCAACTCATCGCAAATCGTATTGGTTTCGTTGTATCGTTCCAATCGTTCAACCAAATTCATCCTTTTCCAGTCTTTTTCAGTAAACATAGTGTTCATCTTGTTTGTCGGGTAAATGCTCTGGAATAATCGTTCAGGAGAACCGCTAATGTACTCGTAACCATCGCAAATTTGTATCTTTTCCAGGGTTTCTGGACCCCACGCTCCGTGAGAATACGCCGACAACCACACATAATTCCCCACTCGGTTGGTGATTTTGTATTTGTTGAGGCTGATGTATTGACCAGACGGAACCGCACTAGGTAGCACGTAGACACCAGAAGTAAGGTGATACTCCACCTCTTTGAGTGACCCCATGTAAGAGATGACGTTTGCCCATAGTAGTTCGGTGAAGTAAGTCATGTTTGCTTTGTAATCTTTCTAAAATATATCTATACCTAGTTTTTTATTTCAATTTTTATTAGGAACATATGAAGTAAAAAAAATAGGGCCACCGCCCATCTTTTTTTGTTTTTTGTTTTTTTGTTTTTTTCCTTTTTGTTTTTGTTTTTTCCTTTTTGTTTTTGTTTTTTTGTTTTTTGTTTTTTTCTAAATCCCCCAACGTTCAGATAGCTCAAGACCCAAGCCTCGGAACTGACCGATGTTGTCTGGGTGAAAGAACACATTCGTTAGGTCTTCGGCGAGTAACGCGCGAGATGCTTTCATCGCGTCGTAGTCGTAACCGAACGCATTTGGGTTAGAGGAAATATCCCACCAACTCACCTTGTCGGGATTTGCATTCAAAATGGGAATGGCGTTTGGATTGGACGACAAGGAAGGCCAATATACCTTGTCGAGATGCTTGGCCAAGAGAGGAACCGCGCCTGGGTTTCCTGACAAATCCAACCAGTCCACCTTGTCAAGATTTGACTCCAGCAAGTGGATAGCGTTTGGGTTTTGTGACAACATCATCCAGTTCACCTTGTCGAGATGCTTCTCCAATAGAGGAATCGCACCGGGATTTCTCGACAAAGCGTTCCAATCGGCCTCGTCTAAGTTCGACTCCAACAGGTGAATCGCACTTGGGTTTTCTGACAACCATAGCCAGTCGATTTTGTCGGGATTGGATTCCAACAAGTGAATCGCCCATTCTTTTTGAGTCAAAATGCTCCAGTTTACCTTGTCGAGGTTGGCTTCCAACAAGTGAATCGCGCTTGGGTTGGCCGACAACCATAGCCAGTCGATTTTGTCGGGGTTGGCTTCCAACAAGTGAATCGCGCTTGGGTTCTCCGACAAGGAAGGCCAATGTACCTTGTCGAGGTTAGTCTCCAGCAAGTGAATCGCGCTTGGGTTTTTTGACAACAGACGCCAATCCACAAACTTGGGGGTGTTCTCCATCAAGTTGTGCTCCAACAAGTGAATCGCGCTTGGGTTTTCCGACAACCATATCCAGTCGATTTTCTCGGGGTTGGCTTCCAACAAGTGAATCGCGCTTGGGTTGGCCGATAGCGTTTGCCAATCCATTTCCTCTAAGTATTGTTCCGAAAGATAATTCATGATAAGAGCACGTTTTATAGTGCTCAGGTCTAAAAAATGCAGTAAAAATCTTCTATTTCAATTTTAATGCATTCGTAAATTGACGCCGGCAACTCCGAAAAAAATAGGGCCACCGCCCATCTTTTTTTTTGTTTTTTTTCCTTTTTTTGTTTTTTTGTTTTTTTTTCTAAATTACTCACGTTGTCGAAAGCTGGCGCTGGTTAGGTGTTCGACTACTTCAACGCTTAGCTAAACGCATTTGGATTCGACGATAATCCTGCCCAAATGATGCGTTTGTAATTGTCGTTCAACAAAGGTATTGAGCACGGGTTTGAAGAAAGGTCGTACCATTCTACCTTGTCGAGGTTCGCTTCGAGCAAGTGAAGGGCTCCATGGTTTAGCGACAACATGGACCAGTCGATTTTGTCGGGGTTGGCTTCCAACAAGTGAATCGCGCTTGGGTTTCCCGACAACCATAGCCAGTCGATTTTGTCGGGATTGGCTTCCAACAAGTGGTTCGCGCTTGGGTTGGCCGACAACAAATTCCAATTGACCTTATCGAGATTCGATTCCAGCAAGTGAATGGCGTTGGGGTTAATCGCCAACTCGTTCCAGTTGACTTTGTCGAGATTTTGTTCCAGCAAGTGGACCGCACTCGTGTTGGAAGACAACCAATACCAATTTACCTTGTCGAGATTCGATTCCAGCAAGTGAATCGCGTTGGTGTTTCCTGACAAGTAGTCCCAATTTATCTTGCTGGGGATTGCTTCCAGCAAGTGAATCGCGTTTGGGTTTTTCGACAACAAATTCCAGTCCACCTTGTCGAGATTTTGTTCTAGCAAGTGAATCGCGTTGCGGTTAATCGACAACCCCGACCATTCGATTTTGTCGAGGTTGGCTTGCAACAAGCGAATCGCGCTGGGGTTGGCGGACACGTAGTTCCAATCCAACAAGTGGAGCGGGACTTCTAAATCTAGGTACATTTTCAGTTCGGCGGACGTTTAATGCTTCTATT
>Ga0136588_1000077_pt1 | contig 35656 bp, 51 predicted proteins | sample AntRauMFilla1564_FD_104782 | JGI IMG/M metagenome (GOLD analysis project Ga0136588, IMG submission 104782) | Saline lake microbial communities from Rauer Islands, Antarctica - Metagenome Filla 1 #564 | ecosystem: Environmental > Aquatic > Non-marine Saline and Alkaline > Saline | place... | reverse complement strand
GTTCCAAAGTTGTTCGATGCGTTTGTTGAAATAGTCAGATCACCTTGTTCATCAGTGATTGTCAGTTGCAACAGATTGCCGAATTTTGTTTGGGTGAAATCAACATTTGTGATTTTACCGGATAGGGCTTTGAAGACAATTTCATTCTTTGTCTTTGTCACTTCTTCTTTGGTTTTTTCGTCTGTCACTTTGTACTCTCGTTTGATTGCACCTTCCGTTCCTTCAGGAACAGATAATCTTAATGACCCATCGCTTGCTAGAATGCTAACAAACTCTTTTTGGTCTGATGTTTCTCGTGCCATATATTTATTTTTGTACTTAATTATAATTGTGGATTCGTTAGTTTTACAAACCACGTTATTCACACATCAACAATAATATCAGTTGTGCGTACACATCGCAAATGCTATAGTGGGGACACAGTCGGGAAGGAAACCATACAATATAATATTCTGATAATTCATTAACTTCTCCTACGTGATCACGACTTCCCGATTGTAATCAGTACGGATTGAATCGACCCAATGTGTACTGAAACGGGTTTGCAAGGCTTCGACATGCTTTCTAAAACCATTCATTCAAGGCGAAACGCATCAATTCGTTAAAAGGTGCAAAACATCTAATTGCAAAAGCAATCAAATCACCGTATTTTGAAACTAGCGACTCCCTTCCGGTTGCAGTCCTAGCCTAAGTACAAAACAGCTTGTGATTTCTCAACCGTTGGAATTGCAAGTGAACAGCTAAATGGGAAGTCTACGTTGTACGAACACTCAACCTTGTATTAAAGACGAATGGCGGAAGAAGTATGGACATGGGTTCAATTCCCATCAAATCCACACAAAAATTATGGCTGAACACAATGACAAAAAAAGTTTATATGGATGGAACAAGGACACAATATCGTGGTCTGCTTTCTCCACATGGCTTTCAAGCAAGGATCAATATCGAATGCGATATTATTATGAAGACAGACCTTCATTCCAAACGCCTGAAACCATGTTTGGAAATCATATCGGGGATAAACTTGAAAACAAACATTCTGATGTGGCACACATCGAACAGTATTCACATCCTGAACACCGGATTCTTGTCGAAGTTGATGGTGTGAAGTTGTTGGGGTATTTAGATAGTTTTGATCCAAAGGCAAATCGCTTTTTGGAATACAAGACCGGACACAAAAACAAAAAAGGTGAATATTATTGGAACGCCGTCAAAGTTGCAAAACATAAGCAACTTGATTTTTATTCCGTTTTGATTGAGGCGAAATATGGTTCAGTTCAAAATCAGTGTAAATTGATTTATATGGAAACTGTTGAAGAACCGCTTGTGTACAAAGGAAGGAAACTTGAAGCGATGAACAAAGGTCTTCGACTTAATGGTCACGTGAAAGAGTACAAGCGTTCAATCGAACAATGGGAACGGAATTTTATGCGACAAGAAATTAAGAAAGTGGCAAAAGCCATCCGAACAGATTATGAAAGACACCAAAAAAGTCATTAGTGAGCATTACTCAAAGATGTCGAAGAAGCGACATGAAGTGAATCCACCTTCAAAAGACCACATGCGAATGATGCAAAAGAAATCAGTGGAATCACGATTAAGAAAAAAAGATGAAAAAACAAAAACTAAAAACAAAGAACAAGAAACTGAAGCGTAAGCGTGAGTGGAAGAAGTTGAAGAATATTGTAAATAATAATATCCGATTTAATTAGTATGAAATGGGTGAAAATATCAAATGAGAAACCGCCATCGTGGATTCTTGATGCCGTTAAAAAGAAATGGAATGTCGATTGGGATTCTAATGTGATTTTTACATACGAAAATTTAATCACAACTTCTTCCGGTGAAATGACTGAAGATTTAATTGCTCACGAACAAACACATGTCCGGCAACAGCTTGAATACATCGGCGGTGCTGATGCGTGGTGGCAAGAATATTTAAGCAACGACAAATTCCGCTTTGATCAGGAACTTGAAGCGTATCGAAATCAGTATCAGTGGCTAGTGAAAAATGAGAAAAACAAAGAAGAAGTTTTTAAGTTTTGGAAGCATTACGCCACTTCATTATCGGGTTCAATGTACGGAAATCTTGTTGACTATTGGGAAGCAATGCGTTTGATTAAAAATGGGGATAAGTAGTTGGTGTTTTGCGTGCTGTACGTTATACTAAATGAGTTACAAAATAATTCATATCGAATATGAAAAAGATTTATCAAGAGTATGCAGACCTAAAGGCACAAGCAAAAGAAATTGACCTAAAAATCAAAGCTATCAATCCACTAATCATTCAAGATATGAGTGAAAAAGGAAACGATAAACTTGAAACAAAATTTGGAAAATTCCTTGTGAAAGAACTGAAGTCATACAAGTATAGTGATGCAGTTGATGCGGTGAAAGCAAAACTTGCGAAGATTAAGGAAAAAGAAGAAGTGACCGGTGTTGCAAAGTTGACGTTGAACCCATCATTGACATTTAACATGCCAAAACATGATTAGAGTTCTTTGTTTTCTAGCGGTAGCTTTTGCCGGTTTGATGCTCATTATTGCAGTGAACACATCAGCCGATAAAAGAACTGAAGGGCTTGATGTATATCATGATTGTGTGATGGAAAACATGCAAGGCACTTCAATTCCATTACAAGATGCGTGGGTTGTATTCCATGATGTGTGTAATCAAAAATAATTATGGGTGAAATAGCAGACAGTATGATCAGTGGTGAAACGTGCGAAATGTGCGGTGTTTACCTTGAAGATAATGACATGGGCATTCCAATGTATTGTTCAAATCAGTGTGCAAAAGACCGTGGTGTTGAAGAAAAAGATTTAGACTGTCGAGTAATTAATGAAGCATAATATGTTTAGAAAATATCCAAAGATTCACCGGTTAGGAAAGGAAGAAACTGACTTCATCCTTGAAGGTGACTGTGTGATTCAAGAAAAAGTTGATGGTGCAAACGTGTCAATTTGGTTAGGTGAAGACGGCACACTTCAGTGCGGAACACGTACCCGACACCTGACTGATCCCACTGAAAGCTTTAACGGCTTTGTGGAATACGTAAATCAGCATGAAGGAATGAAGCGATACTTCAAAGACTACCCGAACCATCGTCTAAATGGTGAATGGCTTGTGAAACACACGATTGCGTATGATGCGACAAAGATGAAAAAGTTTTATCTCTTTGATATTACTATTCGTAATAATGAAACCGTTGCATGTGAAAACTGTGTGAGTGGTCAAACAATTAGTGACGGTTCAAAATGTGACCAATGTGTTGATGGAATCGTGGTTCAGCCTGAAGAATATCTTCCGATGGAACATGTGCAATTGTCGGCTGATACTTATGCGATGGAATTTCCGCAAATCTTTGGGACATTTAAAAATGCCACACAAGATGAACTGATGCAGTTTGTTGGCAAATCATCAATTGGTGAAAACGGTGAAGGTGTCGTGATTAAGAATTACGCCCATAAAGATAAGTGGGGGAATCATTGTCACGCTAAAATTGTCACCGAAAAGTTTCTTGAAAATAACGGTGTGGCATTCGGTGGAAATAACAAGCATTCCGACACCTATTGGGAAATGTACATCGTGAACAAATACATGACCCTTTCACGAATCAACAAGCAGATGTCGAAGCTACAGCCGGAAATTGACCGAAGATTGTCTGGAATCGAAATTCCACGTATTGCTTCAATGGCATATCACGACATGATCACTGAAGAGATTTGGGAAATCAGCAAGAAAGTGAAGACGGTTGACTTCCAAGTGTTGAAACGAGTTGCCACAAAGAAAGCAATTCAAATTTATAAGGATGTGTTGAATGACACTGTTAATGTAAATGATCAAGAATCATGATTGATTCAATCATAAAATGGTTTCTGAAGCTGACTGAAAAAAAGGAAGTGGTCAGAGAAGAATTCACCACACCAAAAATTCCAGTTGTTCAGTGCCATCATGAATTCAGGAAAGCGATTGCAACTTTAATGGTTAACCACCGAAACTTGATGCACGATGAAATGGGAGTCAGATCGCACGTTCAAATCGAATTGGCTCATAAATTAATTGATGAACTAATGAAAAACGGGGCAATCGAATTCAGAGAAGAAACAATGACTGGAAGGTTCGAAAACAGATTTGTGGCAATAATCAAATATATAAAATAACCATGGCTAAACTAATAATGATGAAAGGGCTTCCCGCTTCGGGTAAATCGACACAAGCAAAAGAACTGACTGAACAAGGAAGTTGGGTTCGACTGAACCGTGACTTACTTCGAACCATGCTTCACTTCGACAAATGGAGTGGGTTCAATGAAGGTCTGACTGTTGATGCTGAAAAAGCATTGTGTCGGATGTTCCTTGCAAAAGGTATCAGTGTGATTATTGACGATACAAACCTATCCGATAAACACAAGGAAATGTGGCTTACAATCGCCAAAGAAACCAACAGTGAAATGGCGACACTCGAAAAGAATCCACCGTTTGACGAACTGCTAATTCGTGAAGCAAAGCGTGACAAAGTGGGGCTTCATGTCATTTATCGGATGGGCTTCCAGTTTGAGAAAGTGCCACAACCGGCAAAACCATTCGTATTGTGCGACATTGACGGTACGATTGCGGATTGTTCAGAACGTCAAATGTACGTGCAAGGGGAAGGGAAGAAAGATTGGAAAAACTTCTTTGCTCATATGGATGAAGATACACCGATAGAATCAACGCTGAAGTTGGTGATGGAGTATAAAGCAAAAGGTCACGACATTATTCTGTTGACAGCACGACCTGAAGACTATCGTGAAATGACTGAAGAGTGGGTTGCAAGATACACTGATATTGACCCACTGACTATCATCATGCGAAATTCAGGTGACAAACGCCCTGATACTGAAGTGAAGCAACAGATGTTTGAAATGTACTTCAAAGACAAGTACCCAATTGAAACAATGATTGATGATCGCCCTGTCGTCATTCGGATGTGGCAAGAAATTGGCGTTCCTGTCATTGACGTTGGAAAAGGTGAAGAGTTTTAAAACACAGTGTTCGATTTGCGGGGCTGAAATCGAAAGACAAATTAAAACAATGACAAAATTCACTTGCTTTACTTGTAAACAAAAAAGAAAAACAGCATATGCCAAAACATACAAAAAAAATAGCGACACTAATAATAATCACAGCAATCGTGGCTATCACTTACCACCTATTAAAAAGTGAACCTGAACCGCAAACATCAAGTATTTCAACTTTTTCTGAAGACTGTGAGTTTTTACGAAAAGTAACAGGTGGTGAAATAACCTTCGGTGAGCCAACAGCCGGTGAATTCCGCTATGAGTTGTATGCAACAACTGATGGAATTGAAGTGTGGAAGTGCAATTAATCAAATAAGATAAACATTATGGAAATGAATTACGAACAAAGAAGGATGCAAGAAATTAAACGGAACTTAAAATTGGCATTCTTTGTCTTTATCGGAATTATTGGGCTAGTCATTGTTTTAGGTTCATTCTACACAGTCGATGCCGGTGAACGTGGGCTTGTCTTGCGATTCGGTGAAGTAAAGAGTGTGCAGTCTGAAGGGCTTCATTGGAAAATCCCATTGGTTGAAGGTGTGAGAAAGTTTGACATTCGTGAAGACAAAGTGGAACGTCAAGCATCAGCATCGTCAAAAGACCTTCAGATTGTGACAGCACAATTGGCGGTGAACTATGAAGTCGAATTAAATTCAGTTGAATTAATTTACACAAAGTATAAAACTCGAAATATTGCGGTTGCTAAAATTATTGACCCGATAATTCAAGACATTGTTAAGGCGACAACTGCACAATTTACGGCTGAAGAGCTAATCACAAAACGTGCTGAAGTGAAAGATATGATGGAAGTCACGTTGCGTGAAAAGGTAGATGGAACAGGCATCACAGTGACCCGAATGAACATCGTTGATTTCCAATTTTCAACATCGTTTGATCAAGCAATTGAAGATAAGGTGACAGCCGAACAACAAGCGTTAAAGGCTGAAAATGACCTGAAACGAATTGAATTCGAGTCACAGCAACGTATTGTACAAGCTGAAGGTGAAGCTGAAGCAATTCGAATTCAGGCTGAAGCGGTGACATCACAAGGTGGAAAAGACTATGTTGAACTGCAACGTATTGAAAAGTGGAATGGTGCGGGGTGTACTTCATACTGTGGAATGGATTCATCAACAGGATTGTTAGTTAATCGACCATAATATGTTTGGAAAAACGATTCGAAGCGAAGTGTTGGGGAAGGTCAACAAAATGATTGACCAAAAAGAAGCTGAATATAAAGCCGGCACAAAGAAGTTGGCTGAAGTTGCGTTAAAACAAATGGAAGCGGTGAAGCGTGAAAACGACACAAAGATGATTGAGTTACGAGAAAAATGTGTTGGCGACATTTTAGGAAAAATCTTATGAGAGACTACGATGAATTAGACGGTCAAAAGACACTTATTGCGTGGATCGTTGGATTATTAATTGGTGGAATGCTTGTGTGGGCTTTCAGTAGTTGTGACCCGCAATCAAATCCCGATGCGAACTATAAGGTGTGCGGGGATGAGTGTTATAATGTAGAAAGCTACACCAAAGAAGCAAACTGTGTCTTCTTAGCGGAAAAAGAAGTTCGTGTGTGTGGTGACTACACTATTACAAAACTAAATCTTGAATAATGGCTGAAAAAATCATCACGCTTGTTGAATTCAAAAAGTTGTATCATGAAGATGTTTCGAAAGAAAACATGAGTAAAAATGACCGACAAAAATGGTTCGATGAATTTTGGGAAAAACTTCCCGATGCAACTGAATAAATAAAAAACCGCCTGATTAATTTCAAGCGGTTTTTCTTATGCGTGGAGTGTCCCACATGGATATTGCCAATGGGATAAGTGGTATCGGTCATACAACCACATTCCAAGTTCCATTTGAATGAAAGGGTCTTCTTTCAGTGTCCAGTCAACCGGTGTGTCGTAGACTTCAGACCACACCCATGCAAATGTACCGTCAATAAACTGAAGCATCCCTGTTGCTGTTGAATAAGGATTTTCAGCATCAAGATTTGGCATTCCATCGCCATCAGTGTCACTTTCACACCTCGATGTTGCTTGTAAATCAATAGGAAGTTTTGCAAATACTTCTTCCCATGTTGGTTCAGCAACTTCGATCACCTCTTCTTTAATTTCTGCTACGAATACTGATGGTTCAGCAACCGCATGTGATGGCACAAGTAGTGTCAAAACAACTAGAAAATATTGAATAAGCTAATGTCTTATATTTTAATAGCGTATCTTACGCCGACACTTAGTGCCTTTACTCCACTGGAGTATCTTTATATTGTACTATGAAGCATCATCGTAATCGGGCAATTCAATCACTTTTGTGGATTTTGATGCACTATATACACCTGAAGCTGAAGACATTATCAGGAAGGTAAGAATGGCAATTCCAAGCACTGATGTGATTTCAAGCACAATCATTGTGGCAAAAAATACAGACAGACCCATATTGACCGCCATTGCGTTATCGCCTACCCACTCGAAAGTGCTTTTAAGCATCTGAACTGTCATCATTGAAAGACCGGCGAAAATACCGATAAGAACAGGGTCAAATGATAAAAGTGCTGTTAGTTGTTCAATCATATTTATTTAATTACTTGTTTAATAAGTACCGTCACCATCGCAATCAGTTGCTTGACCATTCCTGAAAGCTTTTCATCCTCAATAGTCAGCCGTGCGATAATCTGATCCTTTGTTTCTTTATCGGGAATGGTGGTGAACCAACTTTCGATTTCTGAAGCGGGGAGTTCGGCACATGTTCGATTTTCTTGCACATCTTTATGCTGTTTAATTATAGCATTCGGGTACTTCGCACGAATCTCGTTCACAAACTTCACAAAATCATCAACTTGAAACTGTGTTGGCTTTTCTTTTCGGAAATCGCCCGCCATGCAGTATGAAACCATTCCGCACCGTTCAGGAACGTCACAGTTGTTGCCAACTTGTGCGATTGTCTCTTCACCAATCTTTCGCATTTGGGTTCTTTGACCAGTTGGTTCAGTGAAAAAGTTATATCCAATGTAAAAACCGAGTTCTGACACCATATTCCACTTACTTCGGTGATGATTGTTGACTGCATCGTTCTGAAGGGGCTGTGATGCCCTTGAAACGGCTGTGTGGTGCAAGACAATGGTTGATATGGATGGATTGCCCTTGTAAGCCAATCCTTTGACTGTTTCGGGCGGTTTTTCATCATTCCAAGCAAGGTCTTTGAAGAAAACATCAGGATCAGGTGTTCGAGCATATCGTTTCGGCTTCAAACTCGCTTCTTGTTGTCGTGTCACCTTGTTTTGATACCCATAAAAGTAGTAATGGGATGTGTAACCAATGTTAAATTGATACGAAAGGATGTGTCCAATTTCATGCACAATTCCAAGCCCTACTTCCGATAAAAAGTGAAGGTGTTTTGGTAAATCATCAACACGTGAAGCGTTTCTTTCAGTCCACCTTCCATATGTGATACCTTGACCGTCAATTCTTTCAGCCTGACCATATAGTGTGCTTCGAAGTCCAAGTTTCTTCCACGACAAATCCGTTAAATCAACATGGATAAAATCATATTCAGGTGCATCCACATAAGCTTTAATGGCGTGTTCATCAAGGTTGTCTTTGTCTTTTCCTTCAAGCACCATGTGATCTTCAATATCTTTGTCTTGTCGGTATTCGATTGACCATTTCAACGGCGTGAATTTGTGAAGGAATTCAAGTGCTGTTTCAATTTCTTGCTTTCTTTTGTCGGTGAAAGCGTATCTTCGGACAATAAGTATTTTCATATTATTGAATTATCTGTTAACACCAAACCACTCAGAACATCCCCAATTTTGATTCTTTTTTACTTCAAAATTTGGTGTGAGAAAAACAACTTTTCCACAAATTTTACATTCGACTTCTTTTCCATCCAATTTTTCTTCAGAATATTGCCATGCTTTATTGTCTGAATCTGTGACACTTCTTCCTATTGGTTCACTGACTTCACGTGGGAATATTTGAGTTTTATATTTTGAAGTTATTTCACCATCAGAACAATAAAGAGTGTCAAACCACTGAACACTTCCAGCTTTATAAAATTCAGCAAATGAATCAAATCGTAAAGTCTCACCTGTTTTAAAATTTGATTTGACTGGAACAACTTTTGTATATTCAAACCATGTATCACGTGGTGTCCAATATTCATAAGCAAATTGTGCTGAAAAGACAGCCGGTGTCAATATAGCAAATACAATTAATGTCCCAAAACATGCACTTAAAACTGACCGTAAGGGCAACTGATGCTTAAATTTTCGTAGAAAGATTTTCATGATTATTTTTCGATTCGAGATGTTAAAACTTGAAGCAAAATACTCGAAATTTTGTTCAATCCCGCCATTCCAAGAAACGCACCAATGGCTGAAAACAGTATCACCACAACTTCACTTTCAAAGAATAGTGTCGCCAACAATCCAAACACTAAGCCGGCAAAAGAAGCAATGATGGTCAAGATGAGAAAATCCACACGAGTGAATTCAGTATTTGCATCACGAGCAATTTTCATTTGACTTGTAGCATGAACAATAGCACCAAAGAGAATTACCCCAAAGATAACCAACATACTTATGACTTCTTGTGTGAGTAATTTCAACATGACAGTAATTGTATTTTTGCGTACTCTATGCTATTATTTAAGCAATGATACATTTTATCCTAGTAATGGTTGTGCTTTACATTGTAATTGTATATGTCATTCCAATTTTGACCGCTTTCTTCCTGTGGATTTGGAGTGAATATAAAATTACAAAGATGATTGAAGCAGATAAAAAGTCTACTGATAAGCATCAGCAATAAGGTCTTCAAGAGCTTTTTGCCGTACAGCATCACTTCTTCCGGCAACTTTTCCAAGTGTGTCTTGAATACGATCCATAATTCCGCCTTTTTCAACGGCTGAAGTGATTTGACCTTGAAAGCCAGTCTTTCCGGCGATGTCGTAATATCGTTCAAGCACGTTGTAAAAGTCTTGCAATTCTTCCACACTCAATGTTGTCTGACCTTTGACCGCCGTTGCATCATCAAGTTGTCGAAGTAGCAACCGAATCTTTGGATTAGTCGCTGAATTACTTGTAAGCCTTCGAGCAAGAAGACCAGCACTCATATCAAGGATGTCTTCATCAATGTCGGGATCAAGTTGTTTCATCATCTTTCGCATTTCAGTCACCGGTGTAGCAAGCTTTGCATATTCCTGATTCTTCGCTTTGTAGGCGGTATTTTTTGTGTCCAGTACATCAGAAAGACCTTGACGAACAGCATTGAACGCCTTTTCTTGTGTACCGGTCATGTTTTCAAGCGATGTCTTCTTACCGTTAAGAATCTCAAAAAGTTCTTGTCGAAGAAGGTGTTTCGCCTTACCTGTGCCGGCTGTGGTTGCTTCTTGAAAGATTTCTTGAATCGCTTTTTGGTCAGCTTTTGAAAGGTTTGATGCCAATGTTGTGTCAGCAAAATCAAGAAGACCATCATCGCCCATTTTCAGACCACGTAATCCTTGTACATCATTTAATTTCTTCATTACAGCCGGCACAAGTTCGTCAGTGGTTACATCCCCAAGCGTGCCTGAAATTTCTCCAAGTTCTTTTCCAACAGTGGTCATTCTTGAATCAAGGTCTCTTAATCGAGAAACAATCGGCTTTCCAACAATTTCAATCGGATTTGTCTTCGATGGGTCAGCTTCAAATTGCTTCACGACTTCATGAAGTTCTTTGAATTTTGCCTGTGTCGTTGGGTCAGTGGTTTTATACACTTGTCGGACATCATTGATGTCGATGCCATCACGCACTGAAATACGTGCTTGTTCTGTTGGAAGTTGTTCAATTGCTTCACGAGTTGCCCGCCCTGCATCCATATTTGCTGAAACACGCCGTGGAATATCAGTGATTGTGTCAGTAACAGGTTTTGCAATGTTCCCAACACCCCCAACAACAGGCTTCGCAATATCACCAACAGCGTTCACCCCCGCTTTTGTAACATCAGCCGTCTTGTCGATTGCTTGTGTGACTCCCGCCTTCAGTGGGTTTTTGATAATCGCACCACCGGCAACATCAAGGGCAAGCCCTAACACTCCAAGTGAAGCATCAATATCACGTTGTGCTTCAGGTTCAAGTTCTGAATACCACGCAACCATATCTTGTGCCGGTTGTGTTTCAGCCACACCTTGTGCAACGCTTTCAACACCACTTCCAATCGCTTCTTGTGCTTTTTGTGGTGTCAACGCTTTCAAAGCACCAATGACAGTTTCCCCGATAGTGTCAGAAACAAAGCCGGCTGTTTGTCCAACTGTATGACCAAATGTTTTCAGTCCGCTTTGTTCGCCACTGGCTTGTGCTTCCTGACTTTCATCAACTGAAGAAACAGCATCATTAAAACTTTTTTTGATACCAGTTCCAATACCTTTAATATCAGCAATAAAGCCGGTTTCTTTTTTAATCCGGTCTTGATATTCAGGAAATTTAGTCAAAGTGGCTTCACCAATTTCACTGTCAGACATTCCACGATATTCAGGATATTGCAATTTAATTGTTTGTCCAAATTCTTCAAGTGTTAGTTTTTCCATATTATATTCCTAAATTAAGCGGATCACCTTGTCCAACACCTAACCCTAATGGGTCAGCGTTTACAGTTCCGCCGGCATTTACAATTGCTTTATTAGTAAGGGTTCGAAGTGTCTTCAATTCTTTATTAAATGAAGCTTCATCAATGTCATAGTGAGTTGTTCGGCCTTCTTCATCACGTTGTCGCCACGTTCCAATCTTTGATGCTGATGCTTCAAGCATATCAAGTTCAGTTGAAGACAACGCACCTAATGTTCCACCTTTCGCTTTCAACGCAATGAGTGTGTCCAATGTTTCTTGTGAAGTTAGTTGGTCAACTGACCCGATAAAAGCTTCATCTTTCCCGCTAAATACACGAGTGAGTGAGAATCGAGCAAACGGGTTTGCCCCAACAACATTTCCAGTGTCACCATTTGCGAGATTTCCAATTGCTTCAGTAAGGTTTCCAGCTTTTTCACGTAGTGATGGAAGAAGAGCTTTTGAAGCACTTTCAGCTTCTTGTGCTGTAACTGCTGATCGAAGTGATGCAGTAAGTCGTGCTTCATCTTTTCGAAGAAGGGAATTGTATTGTGCAAGTTCTTTTTGTCGTTCAAATCCACGTTCAGCTTCACTTGAAGAGAATGCTTGTTGTGCTTCTAGTTTTTCACTTTCAGACATATCATCTTGAACAAAATCATACAGTGTTTTATATAGCTGAATTTGCTTTTGTTCTTCATCTTTCATGTCTTGAATTCGGTCATTGACAGTCCTTTCAGCACTTTGCAAATCATTGTTTGCAATATCATATTCAATAGACTTATACGCAAGGTTTCGATTTGTGTCTTTTGTCAGTTTATTGATGTCGTTATTAATCGCACCCATTGACCGACCACGATTGTTTTCGTTTTCCAATTTTTCTTTTTTTGCTTCAAAGTCAACACGCATTGTTCGCAGTTGGTTCAAAATTCGGTTTGAAGTCTTTGCTTTTTCTTCAATTCCCGCTTCTTCTCGAAGCCGTGCCTTATCTTCAGATGTATCTTTATTTAAAACATCCATCAATCCTTGTTGGATTTGCTCACGCACTGAAGCCGGTGATGTTTCATCTGTTCCTTCAGCAACATCTTCAGTCATTTTGTTGTCTGAAGCCTTGAATCCCGCACCTTGTGACTGTGATGTTGCTGATGAAACAGCCCCTTGCACTTCATTAAGATTTGTCCGTGGTGTATCAATTTGGTCAGCCGGAATAACCGATTGATTCAATTCGTTTGTTCCAAACTTTTTAACATTACTGTCAACAATAGACTGAAGGTTAAATTCAGGTTTTTTATTTACAACAGCCGGTGTGGTTGTATTATTTGCCATACTTATTGATGGCGGTGTATTTGAACTTTGTGGAAGCCCAAAAGTCACCGGCGATGTACTTGCCGTTTGTGCCGGTGCAGATTGTGATGATCCACCGGTGAAAAAGTTTTTAATTGAATCTAAGAATCCCATATTTAGTTTGATTATACCACGAGCTTGAACGGCTTGTTGTTGACGATTAATTCTTCAATCTTGATTTTGACCCCCCTCATCTCAACTTTTACCTGAAGAGTTTTGGTCTTTTTCCCGATAGGGAATTTATAACCACCACCAGTTTTTTGTGTGTCCGCTGTAATTCTTCCCGCTTCTTTCCAGTTATCGACATTGAAGTTCATTACATCGCTTGCTTCAACAAATGGAAAACCTTCCGCAAGGTTCACTGTATACATCCCTGCATCTTCAGTGATTTCAGTAATAAAAGCGATGTGTCCTGAACCAACACCGGCAATAATTTCAATTTCTTCACCGGCAACAACCATTGAAAGGTCAGCCGTTGTGGTGAATGTATCAGTATCAACCCATGTTCCAATTCGGTCTGCACTTGTGTCGAAAAGGATTGAACTGAAAGGATAATCACGCTTTTCAACATCTTTGTACTTCAAAATAATTAAATCATCACCGCTTAGTGGTGCATGTTTAATATACGCATTTGTGAATTCGTCTTCATATGCATTTGAATTCAAACGTGGTGTTGAAAACCAGCCACGATTCGGAAGGAAAGGGGACACACCGCACACTGAAGTTCTTTCAGATGTTGATTGTTTTCCGTAAATATTTGCAGAAATACAGATTCGCCCCATTAAAGTGTCATCAAATAATTCATTATTCAACACAGCTAATGCAGACCGTGAATCATATGTTGCGAATCCGTAATCATTAGTTAGTTGAATATAAAAGTCTTGATTATTGTTTCCGTTTCCTGTGATGTTTATCGGAGTGTCGGCAACAGCATCAGCAAAAGTATATGCTAATTTAAACACAGTCGAAGAAACTTTGATGATGTAATACGCTGTTGATTGCTTCAATTGGGGAATCACCGGTGTGCCACCATCTTTAAAGAGAATTGGCATTCCAGTTTTTACTAAATCAAGATTCCCTGATGTTAGGGTGAACGTGTCATTTGTATTATCAACCGTTACGCTAAACCCACTTAAAATTTGCACCTGTGACCATGTTGGGGAATATCGGTGATATAAAGAACCAGTTCGACTATCGAAACACCATACACCGGCGAAGAAGTCAGGCAAAATTCGGAACTTTCCATCTTGTGTTTCATTTGCAATATTGATAAAAATCTTATCGCCGTCAATGTCCATTCCTCGATTGTTAGCGGTTGAATAGTCATTATTTGCATCACCCCATTCAATACCACTGTTATTAATAGGAAGCACCGCAAGTGTTTCAAAACCACCACCGTTAAAGCGAACAAGTTTTCCATTTACAAGAAGAAGTGCCACCGATGATTTGAAAGGCTTTACTGAAGATACTTCGAAACAGCCAACTCCATAAGCAAAATCAATACCAACTTGAATTGTTGAAACAACGAACATCATTGCTTCCTTACCGGATTTACTTCGAGTACAAATGAAAAGCTGTGATCCTTGTACCGCTAAAGAAGAAACTTGATAGTCAGGCGGAAGGGTTAAAACTGTTGAATCCACTGACCAGTCTTCTTTTACAAATTTCACTTTATTGTTATTCCCAACCGCAAGCACACCTTCAGTTTCCCAAACAGTCATTGCAGTCGGAGTGTTTGAAGTAAGCGAAAGTGAAATATCAGTCCAAGTGTTCGAACTTGATTCGTATGCGATACCTGTTCCATCAGATACCACTTCAGTTTCGTTAAAGAAAATCACATCTTCTTCAACTGATGGTTTTGGGCGATTTGTGTCGCCTGAACCGTTGCTAAATGGTGTCATGTTCATTTCACCTGAAAACACTTCATCGCCATTTAGCTTAATATCATTGTCTGATGTATTCATTGCGTCAACAGTGTCCAAATCAGCATCATCGTCTTCCGTCATTACAGACACCGCCACTTCAGCAAGCTTAATATACCCCGCATCATCAAGGTCAATGTTTCTTGAACGGTAAATTGTCCCCGAAAGGTCACTTTCGTTGGTTTCAAGGTGTTGTTTTGTTTCTTGATTCGGTGTTACAAACATATATTAAGCGTTATTGATAATGTTTTTTGAAGGTTCATCCAACGGCAATGAAATTTGTTGTCGGGTTTTCTCTTCCTTCCATTTTATCAGACTGTCGATTTGCTTTTGCATCGTCTGAAGTGTTTCCATTAATTTTCTTTCTGAAGGTGTCATATTAAGATTTGTCTTTATTAACCCAATCAGCATTGTTTTTGTCTGATGGATTACTCCAAATATTTGAAGGGCGAAGAATTGCATTAATACCAGTAAGAATAAATGACCCTACACCGGCTGTAATTCGTTTAACCCAATCAAACGTGACAGTGAATCCAGTCAGTGTGAAGTTTCCAACTGATGTGACCATCCCTTTTCCAAGTCCGAAAATGGCATCAAATCCAGTTAAAGCAAATGTGCCAACTGATGCGATCATTCCTTTTCCTGATTGGAAAGTGATGTCAATTCCAGTCAATGTGAATTCACCAACTTCAGCCAAAAATCGCCGTGGAATTGCGAGTGTCGCATCAATGCCGGTAAGAACAAAAGTTCCTACTTCAGCCGAAAGTCTTCCGCCGGCGATTAATACCGCTTCAATACCAGTAAGAACGAAAGTTCCCGTGTTCGCAATAAGAGTCTTCCCGAATTTCAATCCTGTTGTGATCCCAGTCAGTGCAAATGTACCAACTGATGCAATGAGTTGAAGACCAATTTGAAGTGCTGTAATAACACCTGTGAGTGTGAATGCACCAACTGATGCTGTGATTGGATAGTCTGTGCCACTACTCGAAGTTTGTTCATCACCGGCAGTTGAAAATGTGTCTGGTGCATTTTGGTTATTGTATTCAGTAGAAATCCAACCAGTAGCTTTAGGTGCAGATGCAATACGCACCTCATCTATTGATGCATCTGCATAGTTTTCAGCACCTGAATATGAACGTCGCCCAATATCAACCTGAACAGCCGTATCATTTAGTGCTGTTGTGTAACTTCTTGACCCCTCTTGAGTACCGTTTACAAACATCTTAATGTTTGCAGAACCTAAATCTTTATCATAAGACCCTACAATATGTCGCCATGTTCCGATTGATGGTGCAGTCGTACTGTTGGCATCATTACTGTTGTCATTGATACGCATTTTGTAAAACGATTTCTCGTTGTTGAGCTCCCATGCGTAGTTTGGATTGTTTCGCTTGGATACCAACGTGTGTCCATCTCCTGTTGGTTTTGCCCAAAGAGATACCTGCAAACCTGCTGACGGTGAAAGTGAAACACTGTCGGGAATTCCTAGACTTTCTTGTGAAGCACTAACAAATCCAATAGCTTTCCCTGACAACTTTCCAGTCTGACTGTAAAGCGGTGAACCTGTGGATGTTGCTACATCATTGCCATTACTTGAGCTATCATCATTAGCCAAAGCATTCGCTCCTTGCATGTGCTGAACCATCACATAACCAGTCCATACGTTATTCCGACCATAGGTTGCTGTGACCGCCGGAAGTGTGTCAGTTCCGTTATACCAAAGACGAATAACAGTATCAGTCGAACTTGAAAGTGTTCCAGTAAATTTGATGTGAACTTCACCTGTTTTGCCTGTAGTGTCGATTGCAACAATTTCAATTGGCAATTCAGTTGTTCCATCAGTTTTTGTTGCTCGAATATCACCCCCATCAGTGCGACACGTATCAAAAATGTCCGCACCTGCTTTCACAAGTTCAGCCAAGTCAACATATACAACGAAATCAGTCTGATCAGCGGTTACTTTCGTTGCATCAATCGTGACTTCTTGATATTTTGTGTAGTCACTAGGGAATGCCATATTCTATTACTTAATTTCAGCGTAAGTGTTTTCGTTTCCTGCAGTATCTCGATACATGAAGATACGCATTTCAGAAACAGTTTTGTCTTCATTCATTTTAATCACTGTTGCATATCCACTTCGGTCTTCTTCATCAACACTTTCAATTTTAAATCGAAGAAATGTTTCGGGTGAAAGCTTATTAAGCATTCCGGTGAATTTATCAACCCAATCACGCTTTGCAACAGGTGTATCACGAAAGAATGCTTGTTCATTTTCAGTACCTTCATCAATTGTGTACCAACCAATGTTTCGCCCACGAACTGATTTTCCATCTTGTTCCATCACATTTGTGATGTAAGACTTCACATTTGCATCATTTTTCTTAGCATCATTTTCTTCAATTGTTTCAATAACCTTTAAAGATTTTGATGTGATTTCCAATTCTAATTCAGATTTATTCATGATTATGCGAGTGTTAGAACGCCGTTTGATGCGTCAAAGTCGATAGTAAATGTGTCACCATCTTGAAGTGTAATTGAACTTCCGTAATCGTAGTAACCAATGAGTTCATCATTTGTTGCTGTGTCGTTGTAGATGTACACGTAGCGGAATGCACCGGTTGTTCCACCTGAAGACGTAAGTACAAGGTCAGTCAGTGTCAGTTTGTACGTTCCACTTGTCTGTGTTGATGATGTGGTTGTGATGTTTCGACTTGAAAGGTTTGTATAAGCAACCTGTGTTAAGTCTGATAGTTGTGTCCAAGATGCGTTGTGTGCAATGTTTGTCAAAGCAATCACGAGTTGGTCAGAACCAAGATTGTGAACCTTTTCTGCAAGTGCTTCAACGAATGAGTTTACTTTGTTGAAAGTAGCCATAAATTATTATTTGTTAGATTCCCGATTCGGGATTAGTTTTCTTTTAATGTCTCGTGATCGTTGACCATATGAGATTGTCAGTTCACCTTTCATTTTCATTATATCATTCTCGATTCGTGTCACTTGTGGAAGTGAGTGAATACGAGCGTATTTATATGCCGGTAAAAGCACAAGAAGATAATGAAACAGTCCACTGAAGCCCGCTTTCTTTAAAGTATCAGTGGGTGCAAAATATGAACCTTCCCGATTGATAAATACTTTCACTCCGAATTCATCAGGTGTGTAAGCGGGAATCGGGTCAAGGAAGATTCCATTTGCAGTCATGTCGTATCGTGTCGGTGTCCCTTGTTTATTCAAGCCGTTAGAAAACGAATCAACATTGGTTCGATTTGTATTTTTGGCTTGTTGGTCAACTTGTGTGAGTTCTTGATATACGCCGTTTTCGTCTTTTGCCATCACTTTGTAAATATCAAGAATCAGATTTCCTTGTTGGTCAGTGGTGAAAGCATAATCACGCTTTCCTGAAGTCATTTGAGCTTCAATGAATGGGTATTTTGCGTGATTGATGTCATCGAATTGCCACACTCCACCTGATTTAAAAATAAGAGCATAAATTTCATCCAACGCATTGTTCACATCACCTGTGAATTTTGCAAGCAAAGTCGGATTGTCAGTGATGTCACCATCATTGAATCCGCATTCATCTTCGATGTTTTGGATGATTCCGTCTTTGGTTGTTGTGTCTGAAAATTGTATGCTCATATTTTTAAATTAATTAATGAAGACAAATTGTGACAGATCATAATCTGTCCCCAACAATTAAGTTGGGTAGAAATTATTTCAATGTCTTCAGTGTCGCTTCAAGTGCTTTTTCTTTCATAGCGTACTTTTTTGGATTTTGCTTCTTGTATTTTTCCATAAGTTCCTTGAAAGTTGCTTTGGTGTAGACAGCGTTTCCGAATGCATTCACATCAGTGACTACTTCTTCAGTTGTTTCTTCCAATGCTTCATCTTGAATTTCTTCTTGTACTTCTTTCTTTGCCATATTTTTTATATTGATTACCTTCAATGAGAGTGTATGGGCTACGATTTGAGAAATAGGTGAACAAAACTCATTTCACAACCCAAACACTCCCAATGAAGGGAGTGAGTAATTTAGGCGGTCAGTGTGATGTCAACAACGAGTGCAGTCTTTGGAGTCCAAAGCTTGAATCCGATGTAACCGTAAGTCACAACTTCCATTCCAGTCTTCTCTGAAACCATCTTTTCTTCGAAACGAATTCCACGTGGTGAAGCGTATGTCGCAACATTCTTTACTCCAAAGACACGGTGTCCGGCGTTGGTGTAAGTAGTTGTTCCAAGTGTTTCACTTGCGAATGTTCCTGATCGTACAACGTGGATGTCCACACCGTTGTATGAATCCATGAAGCCGTTCTTCAAAGCAGAATCAGCGAAACTGAAACCATTTGTTGATTGTGCTTGCATGAAGCCAGTCACTTCAGTGTTTTCGATAACAAGGAAGAGTCCCTTGTATACATCAGCGTACCCTGCAACGAGTCCGATCAAGTCACCCATGATCTTGTTCACGTTTGCAACAGTTGTGAATCCACCCGCTGCGGTTGTGTATGCACCTGTTGCATCTTCAGTCAGGTTGTTGAGAACGAATCGGTCAATCTTGTTAGCAACAGCGTAGACAGTTTCATCAGTTCGGCTTGCGAACATGTCGAAGCTTGTCAAGATGTCTTCAAAATCGTGAATGTGTTCTGAAACAATAACTTCGTCAGTTACAGTCAGTGTGTCGTCTGTGGTTGTGAAGTCATCAACAGTATATGTTCCTGAAATAGCTTGAACAGTCGCAGATGGGATTGAACCATATGGTGATTGAATTCGCTTGTTGTCAGTTCGGTCAACATCACAGATTGCTTCAGCCACCAATCGGTTTCGAAGCTGTTGTGCGATAGTCGCCATTCGGTATTTGTCACGATATGTTCGTGAACTTATTGTATTAGCCATGTGAATTAAAATTAAGGAATTAATTCACCTATTTTTTCCTATTTAACCCCTAGTCGAAGCTTTGCAAGACGTTCCATATCTGCATCGGAGTCAGGCATGATTCCCTTTTTGGCGTTTGCCATCAATTCATCATCTGATGTTCCGCTTGTGGTTTGTGCAGTCTTGCCGGTATTTGATGCATTTGCAACAGTCCGTGCTTCTTTGTTTGTTGAAAGAATTGCTTGCACAACATTTGATGTCAAAGCTTCTTTTAGTGAAACACCTTTAAGTTTGGCGTATTCCAAAACTTCAGGGATGTCTTCATCTGCAAGTTCACTTCGAGCTAATGTGATGATGTCAGATTGAGTCAGTTCAGACGTATCAGCTTTCACTTCAGTCTTCTTTTCTTCAGTCTTCACATCTTTGGTTTCATCAACTTTTGAAGCATCTTCATACTTCTTCCGCCAATGAGCCTTTTGTGCTGTTAAAGTTTTAATCGCTTTTTGGGTATCTTCAGGTGAAGCATCATCCGCAAGGTCTTCAATCTTGAAATCAAGATCAACTTCAACTTTTTCTTCAACTGCTACTGTTTGTTCTTTTTGAGTTTCACTCATAATGTTTAGTCATTAGTCATTTTAGAGACTTTAGTGTCGTATTTAATAATATTGTACCACACGTTTACCGTGCAGAATCCATCTTCAAACGCTTTGCTGTTTGTTCAGGTGTTTCTTCTTTCTTTTCTGCAAGCACTGAAATTTGTGACATCTGAAATTCTGTGTGTGTGATAACTCCATTTCTTGCAGTCCATTCGACATACAATTCATCATCTTCCAAAGAATAATCAGGCTTCCAATCAACAACAACTTCAGTTGCTTCAGTCTTATCGGTTTCTAGTCGAGTAAGACCAGTTTCAATCAGTTCCATCAAACGTGTTCGAACTTTCAATGCAAGAACTGATTCCATTGGTGTCTTGTCTTTACTATCCACAGTCAGCCACAAGTCGATAATCTGACCGATAGGGGCATCAAGTTCGATAGTTGGAAGATATGTTTTCCGCACCAATGCTTGCACCACTTCATTTTCACGAATTGGTTTCAGCACTTCGATGTCAGCCTTTGACAGTTCCACTTGCAAGAAAACCTTTCGCAACGCTAGAAGAATTGCAGGGTTTTCCGAGAAGGTACTTTTTATAATTCCGAGTTCGTTATTTTCATAACGCATCTTTTTTTGGTTCGCCATATTTTTTTACTTATTGATTAACTTCAACCGCATCCGCTGGAATCGCTTCCGTTGGCATTGGTGGCTTTGGTGTTTCCGCCATTTCAATTGGTGAAACAGCACCGGTCATGCTCAAAATCTTGTTGAACAACATCTTTGCATTCGGGTCAGAAAGCACCGCCGGATTTGTTGCAATTGTCTGAAGCACTGTTGTCAGTGTTGTCATGTGTGATTGTGTCGCACTTGCTTCACCGGTAACATCAACTTCAGATTCCCACACCATCCCTTCGAAATAGTTTTCCCATTCAAGGTCTTCGATTTCGGAAGGGATGAATGACCGGACATTTCCCATTTCAGCAAGTTCGCTTTTGACTGATTCTTGTGTGGCTTCGACATCAAGCTGAACAGGAAGTTCGCCTTGTGTTAGCGAGTCAATGATTTCACGCTTCACTTTCTTTTCAGTCTGAATCTTAATCAGCTTGCTATCAATTTGCTTGATGTCGTGGTCTTCAAGAACACCGATGATTTCGTCACGATTCTTCAGTTGCTTCTTCAGGTGTGGAAGCACAAACTTTCGCATCATTTCTTCGATGTGTAGTCCTTTGTTTTCCGTCATGAGTTCAAACAAGTCATGTGATTCTGAAAGAACCGCTTCAGTTTGTCGCCACGCTGTACCTGACTTTGGAGTTGACCCCATCATCGCTTCAGAAATACCAGTGATTTCATTTCCAAGTTGCTTCCACATAGTCCCAAAGTTTTGCAACTGTGTGATGTCGTGTGAACTGTTGTTCATTTGTGTCAACGGTTCGTTTGGTGCGTGGATAAGAATGTCACCGGTTTCAATAGCAGACAAAGCATTTTGACCAACGAATGTATCATCAGACGTTTGGAAAATCATCTTCGATGCAAGGTCAAGGTGGTCTTTGATTGCCTTTGCTGTGTGGTTATTCATCCACTGTGCATCAAACAAGTGTTCAACTGACCCAATTGACTGTGACCGATTCTCTTCTTCAATCAAGTGCGTAATCATGTATGGGCTTTTTGCTTCCCGACCTTTGGCAAGTGTAAATTCATCGAATTCATCACCCTTGTCGTTCTTTGCAACGAATGAAATCACGTGCATTTGTTGTGTAAATGTTTCTTCATCTTCTTCTTTGTCAGTAATATAAGACAATGGAAGGACACCGTGAATTTCATATACTTTAATGTAATTTGCTTTGGTGTCTTTCTTTTGACCATCACGAGTTTCCCGAACAGCGACAGCCGATAAAAGGGAATTCACAACGTCTTTGTCGTAACCTTTTCGATTCTTCAATTGAGCCGGTGTCAGTTCGATGATTTCAATCACTGGATTGTCGTCAAAGTTGACCGCATCAATGATAACTTTCATCCAGTCAACAACCATTGGAATCAGCTTGCCGTCTTTTTCAACAAACTTCAGCACTGATGATCCATTCTTCGCAAGTGACCGCCCCCATTTATTAAGGAATGCACCGAATCCAGTGTCACGCATCCACTGTTGCAGTTTCATTGTGGCAACAAAAGCACGTGTGGTGTCTTTCAGCTTTGTTGATTTGATTCGAATATCTTTGCGGTCAATGTCAGTGGCACGATACCAGATGTTGATTGCACTTGTAACAATATTGAAAAAAGGTTTATCTCTTCCAAGTGAATCTTCCGCACCTGATGTGTGTTTTGAATTTGTATAAGCGTCAATCTTTTCAAGGTTTTCAAGCAGATTGAAATCCACATACTTTGAAATAGTGGTTGTGCCTGTACGGTAGTCGCTTTCCATCTTTCGAATCAACGCACCGATTTCATGTTTTTGAATTTGTTCAGCCATGAAGTTTGAATTAAATAATAAGAGTGACCATTTTCAGATATTGTATCACATCATTTTGTGCTGTTGGCAACCATGTTCGTTCGATTACGGTTAAACTGTGACTTTTGCTTCGAAACAGTCTGTTCACGTTCCTTCGAACTTTTTGGATTTACCTTGCCACGAATCACAAGATACATTCGCATTATCCATGTGTCTGAATCATCAGGTGAATGTCCAAGTGCATCTTTAACATCCGGTTTTTGTGTACACTTCCGCTTTTGATCAGGAACGGTGATGTCTTTATATTGTGCTAACTCTTCAATAATTACATCGTGTTGGTCTTCATTCACTGTTGATGCAATCAAATGTTCATTTACATGTTCAGCCAATATGAAGACACACTGACACCGAAGATTTGCATAATCCGATACAAGAACAGGGGCTTTGGGTAACGTGCCGGCGTTTGGTAGTGACACAATATTTTCATCAGTCTTAATTGATGCATACGATGATTTAAAGCCGACAATACCTTTGAGTAACGATGATGAAGCAACACCCGCACCAACGCCGATAGCATCAACCACAATGTTCTTGAATGGAATTTGTTCGTCATTGGCAAGTTCCCGAATATCATCAACGATGTTTTCAGTGTTTTGACCGTGTTTCTTGATTCGTTTGTATTCAGTCAGTCCATTCCACAACGAATACACAGTGGCGTCTTCGCCATCATCAGAAATATCCACAATCAATGCTTTCACGCCGTCACCTTCAATAGTGTTGGTGAATACATCAATCAATGCTTCCTGATCAAAGATAATTGTTGGGTCATTATCGAATTCCCAATCTCCTTCTTTCAATCGCTTGCGAGTTTTAACATCTGAAATTTCATTCAGGTTCTCTTCATATTCATCAGCCGTGTGGGGATTGTCTGAATACAATGATTGTAGAAAGCGATAGTTGTCAGGCAGTGTCTTCTTTTTCCATCGCATATAAAACACACGGTACAACCATCCTTTGTTTGGGTTACAGGTCAACAGCAACTTTGACTTGATACCATAGTCTTTATTCATATGTCGCCCGATTCGAGACTTCAGCACATCGAATGCTTTGAAAGTAGTTTCACCCGCTTCTTCAATCCACCCGCCGGTGTATTCAGTTGATCCAAAGCGTTCAAAGTCTAAATCACGTGGTTGTTCATCAATGTCCAACAAGTCGATGCGAGAACCATTTTTAAATTCAATATAGTTGTACTGACCATTAAGCTTCCAATCACTGTCAGGGATATTGTGGAACTTGCAGACCTTTTTGAACGTCACATATGATGAAGACATCAGACGTTTTAATTCTTTTCGAGCAATGAACCATTTTGTTTCAGGGTAGAAATAACATTGAGTAATCAGCCATTCACATCCAAGCCAACTTTTACCACCACCCGCACCACCACCAAAAAGAAGATACTTTGTTGTATCGTCTTTCAAATATTGCCAAGCCTGATGTTGTTTCAGTGTTGGTTTAATCGTTGGAGTCGCCATCAGGTGCTACATAATTAAAGCCATCAATCTTTTCGCCCTTCGATGTGTGGTCAATTTCCTTGCGTTCAACCATGTCGTGATTAACCGACAACATAAGTTTCGCAATGACAGGGCTGTATGTTCCTGACAACGATCCCATTATCAATGTTTTCTTTTGCTGTTCCTTCAGCTTCTCCAAAGAGTCTGAAAATTCAGGGTGTTCTTCAGCCCATTTAAAGATTGTCGAACGTGCCACACCTAAATGCCCCGCTAATCCTTCAACTAATGGAAGGTTCACAGTTAGGTATCTTTCATAGGTGTCCGACTTCTCACCATGTGTCTTATGCCACTCTTCATAACTATCAACACATGATTCCAAATACGCATCAACACCTGCACACATTTTATTTGTGTATTTTGTCGGTCTTCCAACCGATTTCTTTTGAGCTTTTGCCATTACCCAAATCATACCATAACAAAAACCCCTTTCGGGGCTAGTGTCGCATGTTCGGAAGTGTCTCCACTCACTTCCCCACTATTGTATCAAATAATTTTTTATTTTTTTCATATGTTCAGGATGATTAGTATTTCCCCAATGTAAACCATTTTCCCTTCTTTTTATCTCAAACAAAACACCAATTTCTTTTTGAGTTAAATCAGGGTATAAAACCTTTCGATAATTTTTGCTTTTTCTTTCAAAAAGGGGATGTTCTTTTTGAAATTTTTTCTGTATCTGTTCTTTTGTTAATTGCATTGTATAAATTATATGCTATTGACAAATAAAGTAAATATTACTTATACACAAAACACCCCCGACTCCCCATTGACATTTCCGATAGGAACCGATAAAATGGGTGTATAACCAAGTGGCTTTCACAGCCCCCAATGGGGGCTACGAAACGACTAGCTGTTTTAGCAAACCCACAATCCAAAAATATGTCTCAAAAACTAGGTGAACTCTTTGAAAAACTGAACACGATTCGTCTTGCGAATCTCTTTGAAAATGATGCTGATGCTGAAGAATTAGGTATCGCATACGGTGCATATCGCATGAAACCCCTGTTGAAGTTGTGGGAAAAATACGGTGACAAATACGAAGAAGCCGTTGATGTATTAAAAGACAAAGATGAAACTGAAGATGTTTCTGACGATAAAAAAGAGCAAGACAAGGCACAAAAAACCAAAGCTGTTTTAGTATATAAAAAACTCACTCGTGTCCTGAAATATGATGTCCTGAAACAAAGAGTGTTGGATGATTGCAACCACACATGCCTTTGCTGTGATCAGGAATTTCCCGAAAAGGATGAATTCAAAGCGGAAAGACCAGACAAAGCCTATCCTTTATATGTCAGGTGTCACTTCCCTGTTGTAAAATACATTGAACACGCTGAACTATTTGATGTCAGGGAATTAATCAAAGACGAAAAGATTTTCAACAGCAAAAACTATTCAGCAATATGTTTGAACTGCAAACCTTCACGTTTCATTAAATAATATGACACCGATACTATCCACATGCCTTTTTTCATATATGTATTCAATCTGTTTGTTAGAAAACGGAAGCACATACACCGCTATTCGAAAAGATGAACACACACTTGAAGTATTTATTGATTGGAAGATTGAACATGTTATCTATAAAGGAAAAGTTACCTACCCTGAATTTCCATGGAAAAACTAATTAAAAAATTCGACACTGACTTTCGTGAGTACACCAATGCGTGTATCGCTTTTGCTGAAGTTCAAGAAGAATACGAACCACTTTCATTCGAACGTGATATTGAATGGATTAAAAATTGGATGCGTGACAATGTGGTGTAAAAAATGTTACAAGAAAAAAGGCAACCCACTATTATGTGACAGTTGCCTTAAAATCATTCACGATTGGCTTTCTTAAAAATCCTCACTATCAACTTCTTCGATCCCTTCTTCCACTGTCACTTCACGATCCTTCAGGTTCACTGACTCACTAATGTCAGCAATCCGGCGAAGCACCTTCCAGTCGCTTTCTTTGGTGATACTCCACAACAGACCGTTTGAACCGTCACCATCACGTGTCAGGATGCCAACAGCCGACAGGTTTTGTAGTACATTCCGCACCACTTCAGTATCAAGACCCACAACATCAGCCACGGTAGATGTTCGAACAGTCAGCCCAAAGTCATGCTTTGCGATTACTTGAAGCACACCCCGCTTTTCTTCATTCGCTAGACTAAATGCACACCAATCAAGAATATGAAGGTGGTCTTCTTGAAGTGTGGTCTTACCGGTTTCATGCAACGTGATAGCCATAAGCCCTTTGGCGATATTAGACATCTGCAACGCAATACGCATCGGCATGGCAGGAACAGGAATCTTTGTGATAACTTCCCCTTTCCAGTCTTTCTTTGCCACGGTACGAATGCGTTCAGCAAGCATAGCAACTTCAATAATTCTATCTTTAACGGTTTCCGACAAATCAAATTCCGCTTCTTTCTCTTCCGCTGTAACACCAACGTCACGCATATAATCACCGTACAAACCGGCAAGTTCATCATCAAGGTCTTTTCCAAGCATAGTTCGGTTCAACGCAATCTTTGTCGCCTTTTCAGGATCATATTCCTTCATACGGTAGTAAATAAAACGCTCACCCATATCAGCCACTTCTTCAAACTTTTCATATATAGACGGCGTACCACCGGAAATTACACCCAACTTCCCTTTCCACGTATTCGCTTCAGAACTATTTCCTGACATCTTTGTCATTTCCCCATCGTAAATCATACGGAATTGCGAAAGAATAGCGTTGCGTGATTCAGCGTTCTTTGAAAAGAGTACCGTCAAATCACTAATGGCGATTACTCCACGTGAACCAATTCGCTTCAATAGCGAATTCTTTTCATCACCCTGTTTTGCAGACAGAAAAGTATTTTCAGTTAAATCATCAACCCTGTGGATAAACTTCGCATCAGTCAGTGACATCGGGCGAAGAATCTGTGACTTACCACCTGAAGATGCTCCGATGATTACAAGCCATATAGGATCACCGAGATTCATTCGTGTTGCAATCAGCGAAGCCAACGTCAAATCAATAATTGAAGTGTCTTCAAAATACTGATATTTCTGTACTTCTTTTTTAACAGCTTTTAATTTCATAAAACTTTAGTTTGTGCTTGCACCGCCTGACTACGGTTCAAATAAAAGTTGCCCGCATTAATTCTTTTATTGTGAACAGCATTCTTTCCATACGTGGCGTGTTGCACTTTCCCAAATGTGTCTATATACCAATATGGCGTTGCGACTGAATATCGCATGTCTGAAACAACCACTTTCTTTGGCTTCTTTTCAGCCAACAACGTCTTTTGCTGATTCTTCAAAGCTTGTCGGACAACCATCCATTTGTTCAGTGAAATAACCGGTGAACCAGTCCAAAAGTCACTTGATGCTTTAACCACACCGTTACAATCTTCGAATGTCCATTCACTATGTCGGTCAGCAATCACTCGCACTTTTTTTGTTTTGAAGCCTTTGATTGTCAAATACACCGCTTCATCAGCACCTTTCCTTAAAGAATGTTTTGAGATAACTTTTCCATTTGCGTGTCTAACTTCATGAAGACCGTTTCTTACTTTTACAATATAAAAAGGTGCGGGTGACAATTGACCTGTTTGAAATTCTTTTTTCATATCCTAAAGATTATTCATTTCCTTGATAGCAGTCTTCACACTGACATCAAACTTTTTCTGATAAATATCAATCGCATCGAATGATTTCCCACAACCGCCGAAACAATAGGTGGTGTTGGTTTTTTCATAATAATGAAGTGACGGTGTTCGCTCATTGTGAAACGGACACATCGCTTTTCTTTTTACAAAATCAATAATCTGTGGAATCGGGAATGCTTTCGCCTTTTCAATATCACTCCCAAAGTTTTTATCACTTCGCACGGTTTTCTTCCGCCGTTCCAACGCTTCAGCTTCTTCAATAATCACATCGTGAAACCACGTGCTTTTCCACATTGAGATTCTTTCATTCCGATGGTCTTCAACATCATCAACCACTTTAGCGGTTCTCATCAGTTTATGTAAATCACCGCCACTCATGACGTAATCAGAAATATCTTTCACACCGGTGCGTTCCGGTAAGAACATCAGCTTGCATTTTTCTTCAAGCATCTTCCATACCTTCGCCATTCCCTGACCGCCGGCTTTGTCATTATCGAAACAAACAATCACTGTCTTCCCTTCAAATAGTTCAATCCATTCCGGTTGGAAACTCATTGCACCACCGGTTGAAGTCACCGCCGGAATATTGTGTGACCACGCCACCAAACAATCTTTTTCCCCTTCAGTGATTAAAATAGTGTCACTGTCTTTAGCTAAGTGCCATCCATATAAAGAGATTCGCCCGCCTTTGTCATATGTGTACTTTGCACCACTTTCATTTTCCGGTGATCGCCGGTATTTGTTAAATATAAAATCACCCTGTTCATCATAAACAGGGAAGGCAATCATGCCATCATCGTGTGTCTTCACTCCAAAAGTTTCAAGCACTTGTGCCGACACTTTCTGATGCTGAAACCAGTCAGCATGTAATTTATTTAGATTCATACCAATATAATATCACACCTGAAAATTTGCGTACGTAAAAGCATGTGTATAACGTACACATCGCTATCCACAGCACGCTATTTGCATAAATAGAAAAGTAGAATATAATACTTTTAAGACTCGAACAGCAACTTCAAAAAAACTTCATTGTAATTGAAACTTATAAGAGTCTTGATTTCCGTCATTTGTAAAAATGACCAAAAGTATAAATATTGAATACGACACTCACAGCAACTTCAAATCCACTTCTAATGGAAAGGTCATTGGTTCGAGTCCAATACAAGGGTTCGCCCTTGTTAGCTCAGTTGGTAGAGCGTTATAAATGTGTCGTGATATTCAATAAAACAAAAGGGAGCGTGAAAGCCATGAGTCTTGATAAAGACTTGGACAGCAATCAAAAATAATTGGTTAAAACTGCTTGGATGTGGGTTCAACCCCCACCGCTTCCACATTAATAAAATAGGTAATAAGACAGGTACAGCAAACATTAGATATTGGCTCATACCCAAATCATGTTGTTCAGGAAGAATCAACAAAAAAAATTCAACAAAAACTGTCTTGATATAAATAATTATGGAACATATAAACAAAATAGGTGTGAACGCAGTAAACGAACGGACACGAAATTCAGGTCTTTTCATAAACAAGCTTCACGAGAATACATCAAAAGGGCGTACTGAAAATGATGCGGTGACATTCACTGATTCAGGTTCAGCCCTGTTGAACTTTTATGCACAAGCGGGGGCGATGCGAAAGAATCCCGACAAGGCATTGAAGTTGTTTCAACGTGCGTTTGGTGAAGACCGTTTGAAAGCAATTAAGATTCTCTTTTACTTGCGTGACGTTCGTGGCGGTCAAGGTGAACGTGACTTGTTCCGAATCTGTCTTGAGTGGATTGGAGTGAACCACACCGAAGTGTTTGAAACTATCCTTCAATATGTGTCCGAATATGGACGATGGGATGATATGTTTTTCGACAACAAAACAGCGATTGCATACATCAAGTACCAAATCAAAGATGATGCTGAAAGTGAAACACCGTCACTTCTTGCGAAATGGATGCCGACAATCAACGCATCGTCACCAACAACACGAGCGAAAGCACGATGGTTTGCGACACAGTTTGAATGGAGTGACATCAAATATCGAAAGGTAATCCGACAAATCCGAAAGACTATCAAGACAGTTGAAGAGCAAATGTCAGGCAAAGAATGGGAAGGAATTAATTATTCAGCCGTGCCATCACAAGCTTCACGAATTTATCGGAACGCTTTTCGAAAGCATGATGAACAACGATATTCAACATTCATCGACAAGGCTGAAAAGGGTGAAGTGAAAATCAATGCTTCGACATTGTACCCATATCAGATTTACGAATCAGTACAGCGTGACTATTCAAAGACACTCGAAGCGTTGTGGAATCAGCTTCCTGACTACACAATGGGGAAAAATGCGTTGGTTGTCGCTGATGTGTCCGGTTCAATGTGCGGAACACCGATGTCAGTATCAGTATCACTTGCATTGTATTTTGCTGAAAAGAACAAGGGGTACTTTGAAGATGCTTTCATCACCTTCAGTCAAGAACCGAAGATTCAAAAGGTCATTGGTTCAACACTTCAAGAACGAATGCATAATCTTGAACAAGCTGAATGGGGCTACAACACTGACTTGCAAGCCGTCTTTGACCTTGTGTTGGACACGGCGGTTGATAACAACATTGATGAAAGTGACATGCCTGAAACGCTGTATATCATCAGTGATATGGAGTTTGATCGAGCGTGTGACAATCACACCAACATGGAAGTTATCAAAGCGAAGTATCTTGAAGCTGGCTTCCGTTGTCCGAACCTTGTGTTTTGGAACGTGGATGCAAGAAGCGGTGAGAACTTGCCCGCCCGACATGATGAACAGGGTGTTGCCCTTGTGTCAGGTCTTTCACCGGTTGTCTTCAAGATGGCTGTTGAAAACAAGTCACCTGTCGAAGTGATGGAAGACACTATTAATTCTGAACGCTATGCCGGAATCGTTATCTAACAAAAGTCAGACACGATTTAAAAGCATCAAAATTCTTGAATCAGACTATGTAAAGATTCGAAAATGGGCGTTCCTTCAGGACAAAAAATTGTATGAAGTGGTGACAGATCGGTGTAAAAGACGAAAAAGTTGCAGTTGTTTAATCGGTAAAAAATAAGTGTATGGCTGAATTCCCTGAAAAAATTATCATTGAAAAGGTGACAACAACAGTTGATGGAAAAGTGACTGATGAACATCTAGTAATAAAAAGGTACAGCCCAAATGGGAATCACTTTCGAGATGCTATCAGGATGAATATTCCAACAGTGAAAGCTTTGTACCATGCATTAAGAGAAAGACCCGAAGTCTAATATAATCTATGAACCTATACGAACACCAACAAAGAATTGTGGATGCAAATCCATCGAGAACAGGTCTTTGGTTGGGTACAGGTTCAGGGAAAACCCGAACCGCCCTTGCACTAGCTGTGGGGCGTGTTTTGGTTATATGCCCAAAAACCCAACGTGATGATGGCAATTGGCAACGTGAGTGTGAAAAGATGGGGATTGATGTGGCACTGACTGTGATGTCCAAAGAAGAGTTTCGCCGTGATGTTGATAAACTTGTGGATAAGGGGATAACTTTTGACACCATCATCGTTGATGAAGCACACACTTGTTTAGGAGTGACCCCAAACACCCACCAAAAAAACAAAATGCAACGCCCAAAGGCTTCACAGTTATTCTACGCCCTGAAGCAATACATTCACTTTTGCAAGCCACAACGCCTGTATCTAGTGACCGCCACCGTTGTGAAATCACCAATGACAGTGTGGGGTGCAGGTGTCATTTTAGGTAAATACTCGATGGATTCCTTTTATCGGTTCAGAAATATCTTTTATGTAAAGCTTCCAATGGCGGGGCGTGAGATATATTCAGCAAAAAGTGACCACGCCACAAAGCAACGATTGGCTGTTGCCGTTAATAAATTGGGATTTGTTGGACAACTATCGGATTATTTCGATGTACCGGATCAGACCTTTAAAAACGAATATGTTGATTTAACGGCTGAACAAACCAAAGCCATCAAAGAATGCAAAACTGACTTCCCTGACCCATTGGTGCAAATTGGGAAAAGGCATCAGATTGAAAACGGTGTGCTTGCGGGTGATGAATATAATCCGGCACAAGTGTTCAAAGAAAACAAAACGGCACGGTTGCTTGAATACGGTATCGAATTCCCACGGATGATAATTTTTTGTAAGTACACAAAGCAAATTGATTTCCTTTCGAGTAGCTTCAAGAAAGCCGGCAAGAAAGTTTTTCTTTTGACAGGGAAGACACAGAACCGCAAAGAACTGTTTGAAGAAGTGAATGCGTGTGAAGATTATGTGTTAATCGCACAAGCACAAGTGTCAGCCGGTTGGGAAGTTCCTGATTGTCCGGTGATGATATTCGCATCCCGCACTTATTCATTTGTTGACTACGATCAGGCACAAGGGCGAATTTTACGAGCTAACAAATTGAAGAAGAACCTATATATCAATCTCATTGCAAAAGGTGATGTGGATCGTGCGGTGCATAAAGCACTAGAGAATAAAGGTGACTTCAGTGAAAAAGTATATGCAGAAAGTAATAATTAATTTATGTACATTTGGACAAACGCACAAACAGTAGCAATGATGTCGAATTATATTGTATACCCGATAAAAACATCACAAGTTTTACTCGATCAAAGCAACCGTTCTTATGGAACATATTTGATTGCAGAATATGATGAAGCTGAATTAAAACAAGTGCCTGAAGAATGTTTTGAAGGTGGTATGTTTTGGCGTGAAATTGGAAGGGCATGTGTAGGAATGGATGAACTTGAAACTTATGACAAGCCATATCGACCACGAGTAATGCGAAAAATGGGTTTGCTTGAATACTTATGTGATTGTTGTGGTGTTTCAACAGAAAGAAATGTGTCGGCTGTGATCGGTGAAATAGCACATTGCGAAGGTAAAAATCCTATTGATTTCTTCAACAGCATTTCACATTTAGGGTACGAGCATCATTAAAATCTCGGATGAACGTGATTGACCACTGTGTTCCCTTCCCTACCGATGTGTGTCACAAATGTGCCAAAATACCCTTGTTTTAAGCGGTGGGGGAGTGGGGGAGTGGATAGCTGAACTTTACTGATTACGTGGATAACGCTATAATACATTTACTATGAAAAAGCCATTTATAAACTTGATGAGGTATTCAATAGAAAGAAGCAAGTGGAATCCGCTTCGATATTTATTGGGAAAGTACACAGTGACAAGCAACTCAAAGAAGGCGTGGAAGCAAGTGAAATTTGATGCTTCAGATATACGAATCACCCCTGAAAAACATTCAATTTCCGACTTGATTGTTCGAAAATCATACGCCGAATACTTAAATAAAAATAAACATTTACTATGATAATCGGATTCACAGGACTGATGCAGTCGGGGAAAACAACAGCTTCAGACAAGTTGATTGAACAAAGGTTCACCAAAATCAATTTCAAAGATGCGTTGGTTGAAGAACTGAAAACAAAGTTCCCTGATTTGTTGGATTTGTTAGTTTTTGACAACGGTGGTGATCCACGAGTTGAAGACATTGATGATTTGTTTGAATACAAACCCCCACTGATGCGGGCATTGATGCAGAACTTTGGCACTGAAGTCCGGCGTGGTGATGATCCGAATTATTGGGTGAAGCAATGGGTGACTAAAATAAAAGCCTGTAAAACAAATATTGTTGTTGATGATGTGCGTTTCTTGAATGAAGCTCATGCTATTAAAGCAAATGGTGGTTACATCATCCGAATACAACGGTCTGACATCACTCAAATTGCTTCACACCAATCAGAAACAGAAATGGCAAGGATTAGTGCCGATTGTGCAATTTCAGTCGGGAAAGGGGAGTTTCAAGCCTTGCACGAGCAAATAAATACCTTCATCAATGAAAAAAGCCAAAGTTAAAGCTGATTTTCCGCCTGATGTTGCTTTGGTTCAGTGTGCGACATTCCGAAAGATAAAAATGCGGTCATTTTATAAGAAAAAAGATTTCTACATCGAAAGTATATGCACGATGCCGAAAGTAAAACAAAGTTTGTGTCATGGGTGTAAAATTAAAAATGTATAGTGGAAAAGATGAACCGAAACATTGCACTTCTTGTGGAAGAAAATTAAACAAGAAAAAAATCCGTTGGGGTTTTAGTCAAGCAAATGGTGAACCTAAATTTGGTACAGAATTAACATGTTCTTCTTTTATCGGATATTTGTTTCATGATTCGTATAAATTCAATCCTGATGGTTATGAAGTAATTTCATTTTATTAGTATGAAAAAACGTGAAGCTAAATTCTCGATTCGATTTCGGCATTGGCTTCGAGCGAATCCACTTCCCCTTTCGTGTACATTTGAAATGAAAGACACACGTGGGCGAAATTCACTTCCCTTTTCTGATTTAAAAGAAGAACAGATTGATTGGGGTATGGCTATCAGTGGCAAGAAGGGGATTTTAATGCGAAATCAAGGTGGTCACGGTGAACCTGATTATACATATCACTATAATCAGCCGGCTTTCGTGGTCATTCATTTTACCGGTAAGGGATTCGTGATGATCGAGATACCTATTTTCAAACTAGAGAAAGAAAACAGCACAAAAAAATCACTCACGTGGGGGCGTGCGTGTACGATTTCGTATCGTAAGGAAGTTTTTTAGCCTTCACAAGATTCACAAGTGCTTCCACCAATGTGAATTTTAGGTGCTGTTGCTTTTGGTGTATCTTCCGACACATCAGGAAGTTCGAAGTCAATTTCTTTTTCTGTTTCTGACATAAATATAAATAGTTAGTAAAGGGGACAATGATGTGTCCCCTTATGTCTAATAACGCCTAGACTAGCGAGATGTATCACCCCCTTCCCCTAAATCTAGGGGCAATTGATCTTTAAGAACAGCTTGATAGTTTTCCCACATTTCGTCTGCACATTCTATCGAGCATACTTCGATGTTTGTACCAACTGAACATGAGCCTTCTTCTATTTCTTCTTCGCAACCGTTTCTTTGACATTGCATTTTCTCTCTCCTACCTGTTGAACCTTTATTCAGTATACATTACTTGTAGCGGGTAAAAGAATCGAACTTTTTACTTTTGGTTATGAGCCAAATGTGTTTCCTTTACACCAACCCGCCATTGCCCCCGAAGGGGCTTTGCGATTAGAAGTCGCCGTCTTTCTTTTTCTCTTCTTCAGTCTTTTCAAACTTTGGAAGGATGTTTGTTTCAGTGTACTCCACAAGGAAGTCTTCAATCTTTCCAAAGTATGCAGTCCACTTGTTCTTTCGCTTCCCTTCAGGAAGTTTCATAATTGCATCGAATTCAGATTCAGGGAATCCGTTGATATCTTTCTTCTTGTCAGCATCGTAGAAGAAGTTCAAAGCTTTCGGTGCATCTTTGTCTTGTTCAAGACCTTCACTGATTGAGATTCCACGAACATTTTTTCCATTCTCGCCGGTAAATGAAAATGGTGCTACTCGATATTCTTTTGAAAAATCCATTGCTGGAAGTTTCTTCATCAAGTCAGTTCCAAAGTTGTTCGATGCGTTTGTTGAAATAGTCAGATCACCTTGTTCATCAGTGATTGTCAGTTGCAACAGATTGCCGAATTTTGTTTGGGTGAAATCAACATTTGTGATTTTACCGGAT
>Ga0136588_1000074_pt1 | contig 36259 bp, 44 predicted proteins | sample AntRauMFilla1564_FD_104782 | JGI IMG/M metagenome (GOLD analysis project Ga0136588, IMG submission 104782) | Saline lake microbial communities from Rauer Islands, Antarctica - Metagenome Filla 1 #564 | ecosystem: Environmental > Aquatic > Non-marine Saline and Alkaline > Saline | place... | reverse complement strand
GGACCTCAGACCCTAACTCAATCGGTTGAAATTGGTGGAGAAGTCTTCGGGGGCGATGTTCACAGTCTGGAACGTGGGTCAAAGCCCTTTCTGACAACGTGGGAAACCAATCCTTATACAGGGGTCGATTGGACGCCCGGTGATATCGACCGCCTAAAAGTCGGGTTTAAGGCTGGGGCGATTGCTACGCCCTCCCCCGCCGCGCGGTACTGGCGTCTGTTTATGACCGACAGCATTGACCCGACGCAAACTTTTGTGGGCTTGACTGAAATCGAATTCAGAACTGCCGTAGGTGGCACCGACCTTACGGACCCGGCGGACGCCTTAGCCGGGGCTGCTACATCCAGTAGTGAACTTTCAGCTTCTTTCGCGGCTCAAAACGCTTTCGATGATGTGGTATCGGCGGGGGCTGATAATGTCTGGACTACTGCTAGCGGGGATCAACTCAACGCTTGGATCACCTATGATTTTGTTACGCCCGCCACTATTTCAGAAGTGCTGGTAACCGGCCTGAATGACCCGCTTCAATCCCCGAAGGATTTGAAACTTCAAAAGTCTAGCGACGGTACCACATGGGTAGACGTTATTGACTTCGGCCTTCTCTCGTGGACTGCCTTAGAGCAGAAGGCCCTAGCCGTTACCGACGCCACGGTCACCATACTACCCATAGACCCTTATGACTTCCCCATCCTCTCTACGGATGCGACCGGTACGGCCAGCGATTGGTCGCGCTTTGGGGGAAGCGTTCTTACCGCTTGGGGTTCCGAACCAACTTTCTGGGTCCCCTCTTTGACGAATGACCGGGTTATCCACTATCAGGAATTCGCGGTCCCGGATGGCTTCATCCCCTTCATCGACGCTGGCAACGCACTGGTCGATCTGTCTCATGTGATAAAATCTTTGGGGGGGGATGATGGCTGCTTTGCCATAGTGGAATTCCTCGACGGATCGACCGGATCAGACTTCCTTGGCCGGGGCTTTACTGAGGATCAACTACCGACTGTCGAAACGGCTACCAGCCAGAATGATATCAGGGTCCCTCCGGGTACGCGCGTATGCCGCATTGGCTGGCAAGGCTTCCGTAAAGCGGGGACGCAACTGAACGGTAACGTGAAAGATATTGCCTGCACTCTGAAACAAGGTAATGGTGAGGCTACTGAGGCAGTCATGCTCTTCTCCGAAGAGGAAGCCAGCCTTACTGGTTGGTCGGGGGATACGGGGGTCGTTGTAATCCTTACCTCGGATGGGGACTGGCAGCGCGGCGGGGATCGACCACACTACGCTGGTGGCCCGACTAACGCTAACAGCCGGATATTCAGGACGCTACCTATTCCTTCCGGATGGGCTGATAAGGTTGCCACGGGCGCGGCCCGTATCCAGATTACCGCGTCCCTGTTCAATGCAAATGACGACGACGATGCGGGCATCGGCATTGAATTTAATCGGCCCGGGACCAATACTTTCCTTGAAACTGGCCGCGTGGCCATAACGAATGAAGTCATACCCATTACGCTAGACGCAGTGGTTCCCTCGGACACTATCGACTTTATTCTGGACTTGGAATTCTGGCGGGATGATGGGACCTATAACGATGGCGCGATCAGCCAGATTGGTATATTCCTCTACCTCACTTAAAAGAACAGTGACGAACGGGCCAGCCTCGTGTAGTGTCTCCGAAAACACATTGGAGTATGCCTCATGGCTGGCCCTTACGTTTACGCGGGGATCGACCGGACCCCTACCCCTTCGATGATCAAGAACGCGGCGGACTCCATAGGGGTATCGCCCGCCGTCATGCAGGCGGTGATCCGGGTAGAAGCCGGGGGCAAATGGTACAACGGCGACGGCAGTATGGTCCGCCGGTTCGAACCGCACCACGGCACACCCCGCATTAAGCAGGAACTAGGCTTCCGGGGGAACTGGCGGGATAGCCTCAAGATCAAGACTTCCTCGCGCCGCAAGATGTTCGACCGTGCTTACGCCGTGGACCCGGAAGGCGCTTGCCGCGCGTCCTCGTGGGGCGCATTTCAGATCATGGGTTTCAACGCCGAACGCTCGGGCTTCAAATCCGCCCGGGATATGGTCAAAGCCTTCGCTGGTTCCATCGAAGCCCAGCTTCGGGCCTTCATCAACTTCGTGAAATTCATCAAAGCGGATGGGGACCTGCGCGCGCAGAACTGGACCGGCTTCGCCCGGAAATACAATGGCTCCGGACAGCCAGCCGTCTATGGCAAGAAACTCGCCTCAGCCTACGCCAGCATCACCGGCTCCGGATCGCCCAAGGTGCTGCGCCTCGGATCGAAAGGCGCGACCGTCACGGAACTTCAAAAGGCGCTGGCTACTCGTGGGTACCCTGTCGGGGTCGATGGCTACTTCGGGGCCGAAACATATGAGTCTGTCCTTGAATTTCAGAAGGCCGAAAGCCTCACGGCGGACGGTATGGTCGGGGCTATGACGTGGCAGCAACTCCGCCAGACTTCGGCCTACTCCCCCAAGCCGGAACTCACGCAGACCGTATCCGAAAACCTGTCCGAAAAGGTGGCCGTTGCCTCGGCTGCGCTTACGACAGGTACGGGCGCGGTGACCACCGTTCTAGGGGACGCCCCCTCGGACGCGGTACGCATAAGCCTGATCGCCGCTATTGTGGTGCTGGCCGGGGTCGGTGGTTTCGCCTATCTCTGGATGAAGAAATCCAAGAAGGACCGCCTCGTTGAATACCGGTTTGATCCGCAACAGGGGGAATTTGGATGATACCTTTTCTGCTCAGATACGGCCATTGGATCGCCATTGCCGCAGCTATCGCCACCGCGCTTTGGTACGCAAACCGCCTAGGGGTTCAAAGCGAACGTCAGGTATGGAAGGATCGACAAGATGAAATCACCGCGAAACTCCGGGCTGACCTTCGGGTGGCCGACGAACAAAGCCGCAAGGACGAAGCGGCTATCCGGGAACTCAGCCGCGAACGGGAAGAGGTTGTCGCAGAGTTTGAAAAGACCCTCGACTTCAATTCTAACTTTGAGTGCATTTCTGCTGATGGGATGCGAACCCTTAACGACACCCTCGAAAGACTTCGACCTCAAACGCCCCAGCCCTGAATTAGAAGCTGTCTGCACATGGCCCGGCAATCCGGAAGGGGTTCAGTCGGTGGGCCTGCGCCGGGCAGTCGTGGCCTACGCCGCGTCCCTCGCTGACTGCGCCGAACGGAAGGCGGCGGTTCAGGCCCACTACGAACGCCAACGCAAGATCATGTCACAGGCTTTCTAGGCGTGGGGGCTGAATGGTTCGATAAAATAGAGTGGGAACCCCGGGGGGCCTTCCATACTACGCGCTCAGAGCCTCTACGCGGCCTCCCTGTGGTCATACTAGGTGGGGGGCCGGGGCTACTACCCGGACATACCCAAGCCCTCCATGCGGCCCCCAGAGCCATCCTGACAAACAACGCCTATACCCTATGGCCCCGACCCGCCCCGGTCCTCGCACTTGACCGGCGCTGGTGGGAATGGCACGGAACCAATGTAGCAGAACTAGGGCACCTGCCCATCACCGCGCTGCGACCCGGACAGACGATACCCAAGCCGCGTACCCATTACGCTTTCGAAAAGGGGATAGCAGAAGCGCTGACTACCGACCGAAACTTCCTGACCGGAAAGAATACGGGACACGCAGCTATTCAGCTTGCGGTGCACCTAGGATCACCGACGATCTATCTGGCTGGGTTTGATATGGGTTTCCCGGGGGGCCGAACGCACTGGCATGAAGGCCACCTTGTTCCGTCCTCCGAGTCCAACTATACGCGACGGTTCAAACCGCAGCTTGAAGAACTCGTGCGCGCACTGCATGATCGTGGCATTTCTGTTTCAGCCATAACCCCCACGGCGGCGGACATACCCTCTACCCCTTTCGATATGGCCCTAAAGGATTTGAAGACCTCCGTATGACACGAACGCACCCCATAGCTTGGCTCACACTCAGACATCAACCGCCCTACCGGGCTGACGCCTTTGCGGACGGGTTCGAACGGTTGGGGTTCCGTGTAAAAATGGCTTTCCCGGCGGGCAATGAAGTGCGCCCACAAGATGTGGTAGTCACTTGGAACCTCAACCCACGGTATCAACCGGCGGCGGCAGAGGCGCACAAGGTAGGTGCGGCCCTGATCGTTGCAGAGAATGGCTATATCACCCCCCGGTACGGCCCCCCTCAAACCTATGCCATTGCCCGGGACGGACATAATGGGTCTGGGTCTTGGATCGTGGGGACAGAAGACCGGTGGGCCAAGCTGGGTCAGATTATTGAACCTTGGGTAACCCGGCCCGGTGGTTACATACTGGTTACGGATCAGCGCGGTATTGGCTCAGACCTCATGCGATGTCCGAAGCTATTCTATGAGTCAGTCAGACCTAAAATCCTCCGGGTGTTTTCCAAGACGGGGTATCAACCAGAAATTCGGCTAAGGGTTCATCCCGGGCGGCACGAGTCACTCACGCCGTTGGAGACTGATCTGGCTGGCGCACGGGCCGTGGTAACATGGGCTTCGAATGTGGCGAACATTGCACTCCTGAAAGGCATCCCGACCTTCCGGTGCGCACCCTATCATGTGAACGAAGCGGCCATGTCTGATTTAAGCACCTTGCCTGCCCCTCTTGAGCCGGATAGGCTGACAGCCTTCAAGAAACTCGCATGGGCGCAATGGTCCCTCTCAGAGATTGAGGCAGGGACAGCCTTTCGGCATTTGCTTAGAGACAGGCTAGAATGACCAATAGGATATCCATAGAACGGTTCGTCTTTCATACTCATAAGCCGAAAGCCGAAGCCATAGCGCAGTTCTTCAAAGAGGGATGCACCGCCCTAGGGTATGACTGCATTGTTACCGATAGCAATCAGCCCGTCAAAGACCGCGTGGGGGTATTCTATGGGGTAATTCCGTCAACCTATGCGGCCTTCCAATTCTATAAAGCGGAACGGCGCGCGGTCTATCTGGACAACGGGTGGCTATCGACCAGAGAACTCCCAACCCTGCGCTATACATGGAACGGCGTTCAGTCCTTCCTTCGGGATATGGAACCTGTCAGGGGGAAACTCTACTTCCCGGACCTGCCTGAAATAGACCGGAAACCCCAGAACGATCTGGCGCTGCTTATCCTCCAATCCCGGGCCTATTTTGACAACCTGTCACTGGGCTATTCACGAGACGTTTGGGAACGGGCTACGACGCGCCTGCTGACGATGAAGGGCTACCGGGTAGAGACACGCGAAAAACCCCAGAAGCGCGGGCCGCAGACGGAAGACTTCTTTGAGCAGATCGCACGCGCTGGTATCGTGGTCAGCCTGAATTCGGCTTCCTGCATAAAGGCCCTCCGCTATGGCATCCCGGCCTACTGCACACTTGACTGCACGCTCTCCCCCTACGCCCCCGTTAAACTCCCAAACGTGGGCATGGCGGCTCCCCCTCCGCCGGAAGACGTTATGGACCTGATGAGGCGCGTGGCTCAGTACGAAAAGACCAAGAAAGACTTCACGAGCGGTCGCATAATTGAAAGCCTGCTGGCCGTCCCGCAAGAGAAACGCAGAGGAATGTGGTATGGTACTCGATGATATCGGGAAGAAAGTTGGCGGCGTCTGGTTACCAAAGGATGAACAGCACCTGACAGAGTGGATGGTCAAGAGCAAAGGCCGTTTTGAAAAGGATGGTGTTTTGACCTATCAATGGGCCAAGCAGTCCTTTGCTCAGGACGCCATGATAAAATATATCCCTGACTATGGCACCCGATCCTTCATAGACGTGGGCGCGCATGTTGGGCTTTGGTCAATGTGGTGGTCCTGCCTGATGGCCGGGACCATAGCCTTTGAGCCTATCCCGGAAATGCGGGAACTCTACCGGGCCAACATGCAAGGCCGGGGCAGATATCTCCTGCTATCTGAGGCCCTAGGCCACCAGCCGGGCTGTTTGGAATTGTCTTTTAACAAGGAAAACACGGGCAACACTCACGCTACCAGACAGAAAAATAAGGGCCTGCCTATCATTCAGGTGGCCATGACCACTCTGGACCTAAAAATGAGCGTCATGCCCAACTCCCCCGCGCCCGGTGTGATCAAGATCGACTGCGAAGGTTTTGAGGAATTGGTGGTAAGGGGGGCAGAGGCTACCATCCGTGAGCACCGCCCCCTCCTGATAGTGGAGCAGAAAAAGGGATCAGACTACTATGGGATGTCCCCACTTGGGGCAGTAGAGGTCCTGACCAAATGGGGCTTCAAGGTAGTCAAAACCATGTCAGGCGATCACATTATGGTCCATGAGGTATACCTATGAAGACGATCACGGCGAAGTACCTGCGCACACAAGAAGCGCTTCACGAGGGGGCCTATGGTTCCTCCGGGCATTACTGGCTCGGCCACGTCGCGGAAATCTGTGACGTCCTCAACTGCCGGTCAGTGCTGGACTACGGCGCTGGCAAGGGGACGCTTGGACCCTACCTCAAACGGCTGGGTATTGAATACGCCGCGTATGATCCGGTGACGTTCCCCAAGAAGCCCTCAGGCCGCTTCGATCTGGTGGTATGCCTAGACGTTATGGAACATATCGAAGAGGCGTTCGTCCCCGCAGTTATGGCAGAGATATGGGGCTATACCAACATCGCCATGTTCTGCGTTGTGAATACCCGGGCTTCCTCCAAGACCTTGAGCGACGGGCGGAACGCACATATCACGGAACGCCCCTATGAATGGTGGCGCGATAATTACCTTTCGGAAGGGTGGAAGCCCGCGCGGGTTCGACAGACAGCGGACGGCTTTGATATGGTATCCACGCGGACCCCACCCCCAACGGGGGTCAGCCCTATCAGCCGGGCGCAGCTACACACTTTGAGAGGGATCAGGAAATGACCAGACGGGACACCTATTTTCTAGGTTATGATGCGCGCGAACACGAAGCCGCCTGCATAGCGGGGTACTCAATCCTGCGCCGGGCGAACCGCAGATCGCAGATATTCCTGATCGAACATCAGATGCTCCGGGCGCTCAAGAAGTTTGACAGGGAATGGCTCACGACTGCCACAGGGCAGACCTATGACACACTGGATCATAAGCCCTTCTCTACGGCCTTCTCTCATTCCCGCTTCCTCGCGTTCACGCTGGCTCGTGATCTTAGGTGCACCGGCCCCTGTATGTTTATCGACTGTGACTGGTTGTTCCTCAATGACCCGGGCGAACTCATGGCACAGCAAGAGAAGAACCCTGACAAGATTGGGGTCGTGTCCCGTCACCGTGAAATCGAAGAAGGCTCGACCAAGATGGATGGTATGGTTCAAGAGGCGTATCACCGGAAACTGTGGTCAGCCCTCTTTACCTTCATGCCTACTCAGGAGTGGGCCGCGCTCTTCGACGTTCAAGCGGTTAACAACCGGACGGGCCGCGCCCTTCACGGCTTCCTTGGATTGGATAAAAATCGCTTCTGGGAAGTGGACCCGCGCTGGCACTATATCCCCTCGCTGGACCCGGCACAGGAGGCCCCCGGGGGTATTCACTACTCCGAATTCAGCCCTTGGTTAAACCCTGAGCGGTATGCCGAATTCCCGAAAGCCTTTGACGCATGGACTGATGAGAAATCTGCTTGGCTGGAATACGCGGCCAAGCGCGGCGCTCTGGAAACTTGGGATGATCTGAACACGGCCCTCTTGGCGGCGGCGGCTTGACGAACAAGGTAAACGCCTATATATACTCACACCTAGCGCTGTTTCTCCAAGGCAGTCGCTTGGTGGTGAAACTGGACGGGCGCAGGTTGTGGTGAGCTAGCGCCCGTCCTTTTTAGTTTTGGGGTTGACAAACGGTCCTAAAGATTATATACCTTCGGGACCACAACCGAAAGGAAATCCCAAATGCTTGTGCAGTCTGGCGGCAATAATGTATACGCCGTCCTCGCCAATACTGACGAATTCGAACTGTCGATTACGCCGACGCTGACTATCCAATCCACTACCGTAATCCTCGCGCTGCGGTGCCGGTTCAAATCCCTTCAAACAGATTACTTTGACCCCATGATGGTCCCCAAGTCTGTTCTGGTGTCGGGTATTGAGCGGTCGAAGAATACTCTGCGCGGCACCCTGATGCTGAATACTGGCTTCACCGTGGAAAAGGTTGGCTCCGGCTTCCCAGATATCGTTGCCAAGAAGCTGGTCAGCGAGGTCTCGGGCATACTCCTGCCCATTTCGGAAGAGCAAGAGAAGGCGGTGCTCTATATCAATCACCTGAGGGACGACTTTGTTACAGACTTTGCGAAGCTGGTTACCTCAGTCATTGCTCCGATATCCCCAGCCAAAAACTTCTCAAAGGTGCCCGCCCTCCTGAGCCTCTTCGATATGAATATCTATATGGCAGCGGCGGCGGAACACGGCCCAGAGGTGCCCTTCAAGGTGGTCCCGGAACCGGAACCGGCAGGCACCGGGGCCTCAGTAAAGAAACTGGACGTGAGTGGGGATTACGAACCTGACCCAGAGAAAATACCTGTGGATAACTCTGAAAAGCCGGTTGACAAACCCGCTACAGGTACGGAAGGGTCTAAGGTTCATCTACTCGGACAGGCCCCCGCCCTCACACCGGCGGAACCTGAAACCACCGACTAGCCGGGGCGGTTTTACCACCGCAGTTAGCACGCCCCTTGAACCGGGCGTGCTTTTTTATTGGAGTTACCCCATGATAGACACGCGCGTTCTGACCCATACGCCTACTCAGGCGAACCTACTCAGGTTAATTCTAAACCTTCACAAGACCTCAACGATACTCCGGGATGGGAAGCCTTACCTCGCCATTCAGCTAGATAAGATGGCCAGTATGGTGGGTCTAAAGGCCCGTTCATCTGTAAGTCGGGCATTAAATTGGCTAGAGGCTCAGGGTATAATTCAGATTATACGCGACCGATGGAACCGCTCCCCCCGGCTTTATATCCGCCCGCTTATCAAGACCCGCGCAACGTCAAACGAACGTCAAACGAACGTCACACGTTGCGCGGACGCAACGTCCTGTCTTAAACCTTCTGAAAAACTTAAAACCTCAAACACGGCAGCACCCTCCGGGACTGCCGGGATCACGGTGGATACAAGTATCCCTGAAAATTCAGGAAGGTTGCGCGGAAATCTGGCCGGGGCGGCTGACAGGATCAAAGAAAAGAAAGACACCGCGCGCGCGCACGTCCGGGATCAACAGCCTAAACCCAAGATCGTCGCTCACGCTTGGGTCCGCATCCTCGGGGAATATGGGTATCTTGGGTTCGACCCGAATGATGGAAAGCACCTGAAACATATCAGCAAAACGCTATCTCTCTTCGACAGCCCTAACGTAGGGGCCTTTGAAGTCGAACTGGAACGCCGCATAAGCGCATGGCAGGAACATCGCCCGAAGGCTCTGGGTAAGGCCGCGCCGCATCCTTGGGCAATCAATCGCACCGACCCCCTATTCCAGAAACTCGCCACCGTTCAAGACGACGAAGACTATACCATCCCCGGTATGGCTCCGCTGATACCAGATGCGATAATTCAGTCACCCCCAGCAGTTGACGAATTAAAAACGGGTTCCCAGAATGGGCCTGACGTGGTAACCCCGCCAAAGAAGGGTGGCATGATGCACCTCTTCAAAAAAGGCAAGGACGCCAAGTGAGGCACCATGAACACAGAAGCACACAGCCTTGCTCCCCCGGGGGCCTATAACGCCTTTGCCCCCGGCAAGCTGCGGCAGGGTATCCACGACACATTGATCAAAGAAATAGATCGTATCGCGCACGATGCCGGGATCACTCCGGGCGACGTAACCGGGGCCACCTATCACATGACCGATACTGAACTGGATTATCTCAAGGGCTTTCGTCGCACGGAAGAGACGGGAAAACTCGGGATCATCTACGTTGGACAGCACGACCCTGCGGTAGCCCTCCGATGCCGAACGGTATGCGGCGCGCTCCTGCGTAACTTCATCACGGCGCGGCTTATCGTCCGTGAAGAACTCGTGTCCGAATTGTTCGACAACCGGCGTCAGCCTAATGCAGACCTCGTGGCCGTCCCAGACTTCGCATACAGGGATGCTCCCCCGGCCACGCGCCGGGCGCTATCCTCGTGGCTGATGGGCCGTATCTCACGGGGCAGGCAGACGGTGCTCGGGCTTCCCGACAAGACAGCGATCAGTGATATCTTTGGGGCGGAAGCGCCCCTTTACACGAAACACTTCGCCGTCAAACACGGTGCGCAATCCCCAAAGTAGGGGAAAGGAAATCACATGGCCTCTATGAACGCCAGTACGGCGGGCCTTCGCGTCCTGCGGGGCATACTCGATCTGCCAACTAAACATGCCGGGGCTGAACTCATGCGGGTTCAGCCCTACCTCACCTATGACGAAGACCAGAAGGTGTTCGACTTCGTGCGGTCTCACTTCGCCAGCACTGGAAAGATGCCGCACCCCGATACTATTCTGGACAAGGTATCAGTGTTCCTACCTCCGGCTCAGGAGACTTTCGATTTTGAAGTTGGTCAGCTAAAGAACCGCTTCATAGAAGACTCAATGCGCGCCGCCTCGGACAAGGCTTCCTCTCTCCTACTGGAAGGCAATGCGAAGGCGGCGCTGGCGTCCCTCATAAGCGACCTCCTACCGGTCACACAGGGGCAAGGGGGCTATTCCCTTACCGACCTACGCCATACGCAGGTCGTGGCCCTCTATGAGCAGGCTCTGGCAGGGCTGGGGCCTCCCATCGAAGAGTTGGGATACCCTAGCCTTGACGCGCAGGGCGGGATCGAAAACGGGGACATGATGGCGATTGTCGGAAGACCGGCTTCTGGCAAGACATGGCTTATGCTGAAAACGGCGCTCAACCATTGGTCCAAGCAGGCAGAACCCCATATGTTCGTTACTCAGGAAATGAGCGCGGAACAGATCGAACGCCGGGCCTTACCCATGATAGCCGGTGTCAACCCCACCCCACTCTACAAGGGGTCAGCCCATACCTACGAAGTTGGGGGCCTGACGCATGAAGCCTATTTGTCAAAGCTGGAAGAGGCCCGGGTAATGTTGAACCATGCTCAGTCCCCTTTCCTTATCTACGATAGCAAGATGGCCGGGACCGTGGCGGACATAGAAACCATCGCGGCGATGCACGGGGTAAAACGTATCTGGATAGACGGGGCTTATATGCTCCGACACCCTGACCCGCGCCTAGGCAGGTACGCCCGCGTCCCTGAAAACCTAGACTTGATGAAACAATGGTGTCAGCGGACGGGGTGCGCTACCATATCCTCATGGCAGTTTAAGCGCGGGGCCGGGAAGGACGAACAAGGGGGCACACCTGATCTGGATGATATCGGCTACTCTCACGCTATCGGGGAATATATGACGCTCATCCTCGGCCTGCTGGAAAATCCGAAGTCCGTGGCGCAGATGAACAAGAAACACATTACGATTATGAAAGGCCGCAACGGGGAAGTTGGGGGGTTCGACATAAACTGGTTGTTCTCCGATATGAACTTCGATGAAATTACCCCGCAGGAAATGACATCAGACCTGACCTACCTATGATCAAACTGGTTGACTAACGCTACAAGGGGGCTTAGTATGGCCTCATAACCACCACACTCGAAAAGGATCACCAAATGCCTAAGATTGGAAATATCACGCTGCCTACCGTGACGTTGAGCGGACAGGACCCGGCAGACGTTGCCGCACTTCTCAAGGATAAGAACATGCCCTTGGAGGCGATGGTAGAAGTTGCCATCTATTGCAAGCGCGAACGCGAAAAGGCAGAGGCCCTAGCGCCTATCGAAGACCTGATGCGCGCCCGCCTCAAGAAAGCCTATGCTGCCATGCCGCCGGAAAAGCGGGTAACCACGCGCACCGAAGTTGGGATGCTGACCTACACGGCGGAAGCTGAAACGATCACGCTCAAGGACCGGGACAAGACGGTCGAAATGCTGACTGATGAACAAATTCGGATTACATACAAGCCTGATCTAAAGGCGCTCAAAACGATTATGAAACCGGCAGAATTCAATCGGCACGTCACGCGCGGCAAAAGTGATCCTAAGATCACCTTACGGGATAACCGGGCCAGTGATGAATACTCCGAACTGGACGACTTCTAAACGATGGAAACAGACATCGGAAATGAAGAGGCTATTCGTGCAGTCCTTGAACAAATGGGCGTCACGATAGGCGATACGAAGCGGGGGTGGGTCCATTCATCCTGCCCCCTAGCGGCCTATAACCACACAGGCGGCGTTGATAACAACCCCTCCTTCGGCGTCGTTTACAACTCAGCAGAGGCTCATAAGGAGGAAGGCCACGCTCACTGTTTCTCATGTGGCTATTCTGGTGACGTGCGGGAAATCGCTTCTTTGCTCTATGCCTACAAGGACCTAACCGTCGCAGACCTCGGGGCTGTTATGACAACGATGGAAACGGTCAAGACGGGCAACCTTCCGCTATCCCTATCGACCCACAACCTTGACGACCCGTTCCCGGACGAAGACTGGCTAATCAGCTTTCCTCCGGTAGACCCCTCGCACACACGCGCCTGCGAGTACCTGAACGCCCGGGGGATCAGCCCCCGCGTTGCCATGCACTTCGATGTTCGGTTTGACCCCCAGAGATACCGCGTCTGCTTTCCCCTACGCGACCGCGCGCAGCGGTTTCGAGGCCTTATTGGACGCACCCTAATCCCGAACCCAGAGGGGCCACGCTATTTCTACTACCCCTATAAGGGCAATGCCCCTCGGGGATTTACTTGGTGGAACGAAAACGAACTGGACCTTTCAAAACCTATCGTCGTGGTCGAAGGCATCTTTGATGCGCTCAAGGTATGGCAGACCTACAGGAACGTCACGGCGGCGCTGTCTATCGGGTTCCGGCACCCCGGCCTCGGATGGAATACAGGGGTGTCTCGCTGGATTAGCATGTTCGATGTAGGGCAGGGAGGGCAGCTTGCTCGGGGCCGTTTGGATAAACTCGCCAGCAAAGGCTCACGAGTATGGCACCTGCCCCCGCCTCCGGGCCGGGATGATCCGGGTGAAGCCACTCCAGCAGAGATTAAGGCGCAGCTAGAGACCCTGAAATAAAGGGTAGGCAAACGCTTCGGAAGAGACTAGACTGACTAAGCCGCCTATGGCGCGCACTACTTTACACCCCCGAAAGGAACAGCCAGATGGCTATCAAAATTCACGGCTCTAAACCAGCTACGGCTACCAAGCAGGCTCCGGCCTCTGACACTCAGACAGACCTAGGGACCATAGGCGGCACGACGACCGCCACGCCCTCAGAGACGCCTCAGGAAAGCACTAATGCTACCCCCTCGGCGGATACCTCCCCAACAACACAAAGCGCCCCAGCGACCAATATAGAGGCCCCCGGCACTCAAACGGGCGCAGCCTTCCTTATGACGGGGACACAACAGAGAACCCAAGTTGATCAGGTCAAAGCGGTTCAGGACCTTCGCTCCAAACTCAGGGGAGGCGCGCGGGAATTCTGGTTGAACCCCGGGGAATTCGCCAAACTGTATTTTCTTGATGGTAAGCTGCTTTCGGATAACGTCTTTGACACGCCGATGATCAGCGTACACTTCCTGCAAATCGGCGGAAACTGGGCCAAGTTTGTGTGCAACCGACACACCGAGGGAAACTGCGTAGTTTGCGATAGCAACGCGGATGGGACCCAGCCTATGACGTTTCAGCTTTTCACCGTGATCAACGCGATGCCCTACACCATTCAGGGTGGACCGAACAAAGGCAAGGTGTTGCCCGCGCGGCTCCAACTATTCCCTGCCACACTCAAGGTTCGGGAAAAGTTGATGAAGCGCGCCCAGAACCATGACAACAAGCTGGCGGGGTCCTTCTATCAATTCAGTCGTGAGTCCAAACAAGCGGCCCGCACTGGCGACGATATAGAATACATGCAGGATGTTCCCATGCAGGGTGTGTTGAACAAGTATCCAATGCTTGGGACGCAGTACAGCGCCACGAAGAAAGCATGGGAAGACGCGCCCACAACAGTCTACGACTATGCCAAAGTCTACCCGATCCTGACCAACGCGGAAATTGCCAGCCTCCGGCCCGATATTGCCAGCATGGCGGGCTTTACCGCCTATCAACCCCTTGATAACAACTCTACGGTATCGGGCTTTGGCAACGATCCTACTAAGGACATGGACTCAGAAATTCCATTTTGAGAATTATTGGCAGGTAGGAATACCCCCTTAACCGGGGGTTAGAGGCGCGGTTCCGCATGGAAGCTGAGGGGACCGCGCTTCACTTTTAAGGATCACCACATGAGCACAGTCCCCTCCGACTTCCCCAAGATGCTCGCACCGCCGGAAGAGGTAGACGCCCTCGCTTGGTATGACGAACATGATCACGCCTATGAACTGTCCAAGATGCAGTATCAGGCGCGGGATGAAGTGGTCCCCCTCCGGCGCTACCACCCGAACAAACACCACTTGGTAGGGGTCCCCCGGACACTGGCCCCCTCGGGCGTCACAGCGAACGATAACCGGGCCGTGGGGGCCTTTGACTTCGATGCCTCGTTTCAGTCAGACCTCCGGGAAGAACAAGTCCCCTTCGTGGAACAGGTGTTTCACACGCTGGAAACCGAACAGGGCTGTATAGGGGAAGCCCCTACCGGCTTCGGTAAGACGACTACCGGGTGCGCCCTGACGTGCCGCATAGGACGCCCCGTATGTATCGTGGTTCCCAAGGGCGATCTGGATTGGGACAAGGAAATGCTCCACCACACCAGCATCCCGAAAGAAAAGATCGACTTCTGGTCAGGGCAACACCTACCGGACCCGGGCGCTTGGGTCGTGATAGCCTCGCTGCAATCAGTCTACCGCGACGGCATCTACCCGCAGGCAGTCTATAACCGCTTCGCCTGCCTGATAGTCGATGAAGTCCACAGAATAGCTTCCGCTGAATTCAGCGCGGTCATGCGGAAATTCCCGGCGATGTTTCGCCTCGGGCTATCGGCCACCCCGGAACGCCGCGACGGCAAGATGGACCTTATCCACGCACACATGGGATGGCGTCACATCATCGGCCAGTCAGACGCGGAACAGCCCAACTATTATGTGATCAATTCAACGTGGATAGAACCGCTCGATGGTAAGGGCAAGATGATCCAGTATGACCCGTCCCGGACCAATCAGGCGAAGCGCAGCATGATGGCTGATCCGATCAGGAATTCACAAATCGCCGGTGCCGTCTACCGCGCCCACAAAGGCGGACGCCGCACCATAGTCTTCGTGGAACAGACGAAGCACGGGGAAAAGATCAAGGCCGCGCTCCGGTCGATGAACGTCCCGGCCAGTAGCATTGTGGAATACAATGGGGGGATAAACGCGGCGGACAAGAAACGCGCCAAGGACTGCTTGGCAGGTATTGTTCTGATCGCCACCTATAAGTATACGGCGGAAGGGACGAACATACCCCCACTTGATACCGCCGTCTTCGCTCACCCGATATATGATCCACGACAGGCGGCAGGCCGTATCCTGAGAAAACTACCCGGGAAGCCCACCCCCATTGTGATTGACATATGGGATCGAAACTCTCAATCCCTGTCTCGGATAGCAAAAGCCCGCTGGGAATACCTGAGAAAACAGGGGGCCACTTGGAAGGGTCTTTTCGGTTGACTAACGTAGCAGGGGGGTTTATCCTCAGTGAGCCTAGACCGGAAAGGTATGGATATGGGTTATACCCCCGAATGGTGGCAGCGCGAAGGCAAGAAGGTCGCTGCAAAACGCCGCAAGAAGTACGCCAATGACAAAGACTACCGTGAAGCCGCCAAGGCCCGGTCACGGGAATACCGTGAGCAGAAGAAACTCGAACGCGAGGCCTTCTATGCCAGTCCTTATCTGGAATTGAATGGGGAGAAGGTAGCCGCGCTGACGGTAGACACCCTTTGCTCCGACCTTGGTATTGACAAGTCCCGTCTCAAATACATGCAGAAGGCTGGGTATATCCCTACTGCTATCGTTAGCCGCCCGGTGCGCCTCTACACCGAGGCCCAGCGTGATAGGCTCCGGGAACTCGAAGCCTTCCTGCAAAAGAATTCGGCACACCTGCGGGTTCCGAATAGCGAAGCTGGCGTTATGGCGACTGCCAACTTAGAAACGCTTATTGCCACCATCAAAGCAAACTGGAAAAACTGAAATGGCTATTAAAATTCACGAAAAGGCTCCGGCCCCTGAGCAAGCCCCAGATCAAGCCTCTGCACACGACGAAGCGGCTGCGGAAATTCAAACGGAAATCGGGAAGACCATGACCGAAGCTGGGACAGAGAAGGAACCGCTCAGTCAGACCATCCAGACAGAAAGCATACCGGTGAACCTCGCCTTCCCATTCGAGCGCATCGAAGTTGGCATGTCCTTCAAGATGCCGGTGGCCTCCTATACGATGCTGGAATTCTCGGTGCGCCGCTCTGTCCCGTTTAACCCGGTTGAGACCAACGCCGATACAGTCTTCGACAGCACCCACAAATGGGTCGAAGAGAAGCTGAACCAGCTTATTGAAGAACAACAAAACGAAACATAAAGGTGATCTTACGTGCACAAGCTAACTGATGCAGTGTCCACGATCACCAAAGCATACGGCAAGACCGCAGGGGGACTGGGCTTCCGGTTCCCCTCCTTCGCCAGACTGCCCACAGGTATCTTGACGCTTGACCTAGCACTTGCTGGGGGAATACCGATGGGGGCCGTGTCCCTCATTTATGGAAATGAAAGTAGTGGGAAGACCTCCCTTGCGCTCCGCCTAGCCGCGCAGTTTCAGAAGAGGCACGGGAAGGGTAAGAACGCTCGGAAGGTTGTCTGGCTGGACGTGGAAAACGCATGGGATGAGGAGTGGGTACGACTTCACGGGGTTGACCCGGATCAAGTCTACCTGTTTCGACCAACCACGGCGGAAGAGGCGGCGGACGTAGCCGACGAAGTGGCGATGGCACAGGACGCGGGCCTGATCATCGTGGACTCCATTGCGGCCATGTCCTCTATCGACCAGCTAGAGAAGTCCGCAGAGAAGGTTGTGGTGGCCGGTGCGGCGAAGCCATCGACTACCCTACTGCGCAAGATAGGCGCGGGCATTACCGAACACGCAAAGGCTGGTCAGACCCTAACCGTCATTTATATCAATCAGCCTCGTATGAAAATCGGGTTTCATATGGGTAACCCGGAATTCCTGCCCGGCCCCGTTATGCAGAACTTTCAAGCGTTTTTGAAACTACGCCTGACGGGCAAGGCTATCCTCAAGGAAAAGATATCCCCCATCCCGATCTACTCTGACAATACGGCCAAGATCGTCAAAAAGAAATTCCCATGTATCAGGCAGTCCTGTGAATGGCAGACGATGCTTTACCCGTGGGAACATGCCGGGAAGAAACACTGGCCGCTGGAAGTCAACAACCGGACACATGCCGAAGCCCTCTTGGAAGACCTCGACTACCTCAGCAAGAGCGCGACCGTGAAAGGGAAGTGGGACCTGTTCGACATCGAACACCCAGACGCCGGGGAACTGCTGCAATTCCCGACGAAGACGGCGGCGGTAGACTGGGCCGTGGAACGGTATGATGCTCTCACTAAATTCCTGATTGACGACCTCCTTCTGCTCTACAAAGACGATATCAAGAAGCAGCTAGAGGAAGCCGAGAAAGCAGGCCACAAGTGAGCATCCGGCGAAACTTCCCCGCAGATAACCCCCGCGAATATGGCAACCGCAAAGAGGCTGGTATCGTCAAGCGTGGTGGCTATAAGACCACCCCGAACTCCGGGGCGTCCAGCGTCAAGGGGGACCTCCGGCGGGGAAAATGGATGGTCGAAGTTAAGGCGACGAAGCACGCCAGCTTCCCGGTCACCGCTGAGATAATGGGAAAACTGCGCAACGATGGGTTGACGAACGGTAAACCGGGGGTTCTAATAGTGGAAATCGGGACAGGCGAGAAATTTGCCGTGATGCCCCTCTCACAATTCGAAAGGCTCGTGCCAGACGATGATTAAATTCAAATCGAAGACCCCTGCCCCGGAACCACCCAAAAAAGGGAAGGCCGCGCCCGCCGAAAGCGCAGACCATGAACCCTTGTTCCAGATAAAAGACTTCCCCGAGAACCACGTTCTTTACCATATCCACAAGAATACCCCTGCGCCCCGCTCCGCACGGCCACATGACGTGGTGCACGCCTCCGATCTTGACCCGGTGCGCAACTGGTGTCCGAAAGAACCGGCGCTCCTGACGCTCCATAAGAAAAAACGGAAGTCAGACTTTGTATCGACTGCACAGCGTATGACATGGGGTATGGGCTACAAGGGGGCCGATCTTCTCATGGACCTTATCCCTAGGCAAAAGGTATGGGGTAACTGGAAGTGCCGATCATGCAGCCACGAAATGAAATTCAGCTACTCCCCTACAAAGTGCGGCGGTTGCGGCGGAAACTGGAAAGCTATCAGGTATGTGGAAGTCTTCCTGCGTGATCCGGTCAGTAAGATCGTGGGGTCAGTCGATTGTTTTGTGGATATCCTCGGGAACGGTATCAAGACGCCGATGGAATTCAAGACGGAAGGCAACAGTAGTTTCAAGCCGCGAACGAAGCCCGAGTTTGATCACGAGTGGCGCACGATGCTTTATCTCTGGCTGATCGCCCAAACGCCCGGGATGGTAGACAAGGGCCTAAACCCGAATGAAGGCCGGGTGCTCTACTTTACGAAGGAAGGCTGGGCCGACTGCCCTAAGATCAAGGAATGGAAACTGTCTGACTGGCCGAAGTCCTCAGTCAAGGAATACTGGGTCAACCGAAATGACAGCATGGTGGCGAACAAGATAGACGCCGCGATGTCCTATAGGCTCTGGCGTGAGAAGCATGATCTTGGGGTAAGCCCGAACGATAACCCGATGCCCGAACGGGTATGTCAAACCGCGCAAGACACGAAGGCGAAAAACTGTGTCGTGTGCAAGGAGTGTTTCAAATGAGGGTATGTGGCTGCGACCCGGACCTGAACGGCGGCTTTGCCGTGATTGACACGCAGACCCTAGAAATAGTCTCTCTGCGCCTCATGCCGCTCTTTGTCCCCCCGGTAAAGGGCAAGAGACGCATCGACGCACAGGGGGCCTTTGAACTTCTCAAGGAAGCGCGCCGCGTTGGGGCTGAATATGTCGCGCTGGAACAGGCCGTGGTCAAGCCTCAGATATCTTCCAAAGGCCCGGCGATGATGGGCAGCGTTCATACCGTTCATCAGAACTATGGGATGCTGCGCGCGCTATGTGAAATCATGTTTAGCAGAAGTCGCGTGATTGACGCTTGGCCCTCTACATGGAAAAAGGATATGGGTCTAACCTCGGACAAAAACCTGTCACTGGAAAAAGCGATAGCCCTCTACCCCTCTCATACCTCACTCTTTGCCAAGAAAAAGAACGTAGGTCTGGCTGAGTCCCTGTTACTGGCTCGGTGGGGCGCAGAAAAAGTGATCTTAAGATCATCGGGGGTTGACTAACGCCACGAAGGGGCTTAGGTTACGAATACCACTAAGCAACAAAGGACAATCAAAATGAACCCTATCATCTACAAAGAGGCGGTCGAAGCACTCGCCATCCCGAAACTCACCGCGTTCCTGAAACTCGTTACAGATACCGTCGAAATCGAAGGCTGGTCGAAGCTGCGTGCCCCGGAAAAGCGGGCTAACATGCTCGAAGCCCTTGAACAGTCCTCGGAACTCCGCAAGGAATTTGTCGTGTTCTACGGGGAAGAAAAAGGCACGGACACCGACTATTCCGAATGGGAAACATCGGACCTCCCCGAAGTATCAGAGACGCCTCAGGAACCGGCCCCTGAGCCACCGACCGGCACAGATGTCAGCAAAGCCACCGCCTACACTCCGACACAGGACACACCCACCGCGTTCGTTGAAGGCGCTTTTGAAGTGATCGTATCAGAGGTCGCTGGGCTGGACGCCGTACAGTCCAAGGCGAACCTTCACGAAGCCGAAGACCGGATGCAATTCGAACATATCCGCATCGGCGCGCTGCTGGCGCATATCCAGAAAGCAGACCTTTACATCCAACTCGGGTATGACAACCTCCGGGAATTCCTTCACGCGGAAACCACGATGGACTACCGCAAGGGCGTTCAGTTGATCAAGAATTTCAACACGGTCAAGGAACTTGGCATCCCGGCGAAAGACCTGACCGGCGTGACATGGGCGGCGCTCCGCCATATCGTCCCTATTCTCACGGCAACGAATTACAAGAAGTGGCTCGACGCCGCACGGTCCAGCACCCACATCACGCTGATCGAACAGGTCTACAAAGAAAAGACCAAGCAGGCTGGGGCACTCCCCGCTCCGGGTGATACCGCCACGGGCGAAGCTATCCCGGAACAGGAGAAACTCACATCGAAGGTGTTCAACGTCTACGCAGAACAGAACGCCAATATCACAGCGGCTATCGACAAGGCCAAGAACGCGGCCAACGTCAACAGCATGGGCGCGGCCTTGGATATCATCGCATCGGCCTATATAGGGTCCCCGGCCTCGGATGCCACGATAGGCGCGATTATGCCCGATACCTCAGTGGAGGGCCTTACCAACGTCTTCTCAAAGATGGCGAACGATGATCCGGCCAACGCAATTATGGTGGTCTTCTCCGCACTCGAAGCGGTATGGCCCACCGTAGAAGTCGCAGTCACGTTCCCACCCAACTATAATGGGACCACCTAACCGATACATCTAACTAAAGACTGTAACAGGGCCGGGGGTAACACTCCGGCCTTTTCGGTTGACAAACGGGGCAAGAGACCGGATGCTGGGCCGATCACCACAACGCAAAAGGCTAACCCCATGAACCTCTTCGTGCTAGATACAAACCCGCTTACCGCCGCCACAGCGCTCAATGATAAACACGTCCTAAAAATGATCCTAGAGACAGCGCAACTCTTGGACGGCGGGACCCGCCCGATTATGCAAGCGATACAGCCCAACCAGACGCATGAGATAGTTGGTATCCCAGCCAGCCAGAAGAACAATCCCTGCATCCTATCCGCTTCCTCTGAGATAGTCTGGGACTATGCCCATCGTCATTTTATCGGGCTACTCGGGGAATACCGCTACCGCTATGGCAAGAGGCACTCCTACGATACTGAGGATATGCGCCGCAAACTCACAGAGCGGGGCAACAGCGCACGAAACGGCATGAGCGGGGCGGGGTTCTACCTAGCGATGCCAGATGCCCATAAGGGGCGCGATAAACGGGGTCTCGCCTCACTGGCACAAGCAGTCGTCAGCTACCGCAGCTACTACTCCCGTGAAAAGACTTCCTTTGGAACGGTCCCCAAACCTGCTACATGGAAACGCCGCGCTCCACCGGTATGGCTCACCCGGACGATGAATGACTTGGACTATCAACGTAACCTGTCCAGCGATGGGCACTATCATTTTTATCAAAAGAAGGTAACGGCATGACCGAAGCAGAAACCGATAAGTTCCTGAATAATGCCACAGACGGCCAAACGATCAGGGTCACCGTGGCGTCAGGCCGCGTCTTTGATGGCGTCTACGATGGTGCACACACAACGCCAGACGACGCCCTCTATTTTGAAACTATGGAGGGCACGGCCTGCCGGGCAGAGTGGCCAAACATTGTTGAAATAAGCTATCGCTCCGCCCGGACGATGGGGCGCAGTATGATGGTTCCTCCTGAACACCCGCTGTCCGGGGTATCACGGCAGCAGACTGGCCCGAATGGAGGGCCTATGCGCCCGTATACGACGCGGAACCGGTGATGGTTACAAAGATCAAACAACTGGCCAAAGGTCTACTGAAAGACGAAGGGGCGTTCATGGGGGGCGATCACGAGTTTGACCAGATACCTATCCCCGTGAAGGTCATTAAGCCCCTTATAGGCCCCCTACCACCACTGGACCCGGACGATCTATCAGGGTTCGATGTGGCCTCACCCGATAGCCCTGAGGTTCAGGACTACATCACTGAGGAAGACCTAAAGGAAGCCGTGTTTAAGCTAGCGGCTACTCCAAACCCTAAGGGGCTGGTCCCAGTCACGCCATTGGATACGCCGAAAGGCTATACGAATATGACGTTCGATCATGGTGAGGGTTCTTCAAAGGTAAAAAATAATGTTGGCATAACGGTTTTATTTTACAAGGATACGGTGACGCATAGCTACGTAGCAAAGCTAAAAATAACAGACATTACTATGAACGTGGCAATCCCCTCTCACGCAATAGCTGAGAAAGGGGAAAGCTACTTTGATGAACACCTATACCCTGTCCTTGCCAGTATGCTAACTCAGGCGCTAATGGACGGAATAGGGGGCCAACTTAAGACGGCAGTTTCCAACGCGGTCAAGGTCGTGGATTGACGAACGCAATGATAGGGGCCATAGTTACGGCTTCCTGCGTAGCCCAGAGGACCTCATGGACAAAATAGAACAACGCGCGCTATCCGATCTTAAAGCAGCGCCCCAGAACTCGCGTAAGCATGGGGCCTATCAGATCAAACAGATCATGGCCTCCATCCAAAAATTCGGCTGGACAATCCCGGTTCTTATTGACGAAGAAAACATGATAATCGCGGGCCACGCCCGGGTTACCGCCGCGAAGAGACTTGGCATAAAGGAAGGCCCTTGTATCGTGGCAACGGGCTGGACGGCGGAAGCCAAGGAAGCCTATCAGATCACTGACAATCGGCTGGCCGAACAGTCAGAATGGGATGAGGAAATCCTGAACAACCAGATCAAACGGCTCAACGCCGCAAACTTTGATCTGGGCTTCCTCGACATGACGGCGTTCAACACGGAATTGTTTAACCCATCTGTGAACCCAAACTTCGATACCAGCAACGTAACAGAGGCTCAGGCTCAGGCCGCATCTGATAAGCTGACTGGTCAGTTTGACCCGGCCAACGCCACCGCACCAGCAAAGGCGGACTATACCGTGGCTTGCCCGCACTGTGGCGAAGACTTCGAAATCACAATCTAACACAGGAGGCCCCCATGGCCGTGAAGACAAAAGGGGCTGCGGCCTCAAACGAACTGGCTATCGTTTACAAGGCCGTGGCTGACCTCGAACCCTACGCGAACAACCCGCGCAAGAACGATGATCAGGTCCCGCGCATGGTAGACCTGATCAAGAAGTTTGGGTTTAAGGTCCCTCTGCTGGTCCGGGGCAACCAGATCGTGGACGGGCACCTGCGTATCAAGGCCGCAACCAAGATGGGTATGGCAACGGTCCCGACTATCGACGTTGGTGCAATGCCGGAAGCCGAAGAACGGGCGCTCCGCATCGCCCTGAACAAATCGGTCGAATGGGCTGAGTGGGACAACGACCTGCTTGGCACCGAAATGAAAGCGATTATGGCGGGCGGGCTAGACCTGAACCTGACAGGGTTTGACAGTTCCGAATTTGACAAGCTGATCAAGGAAGTCGCTGAACCAAAGCCGGTCGCGCCCTCCGTGAACAAGACGAAGTTGGCCGATGCCGGGACCCCAGCAGACCCAGATTATGTCAGTCTGTCCTTCCATATGACGGCGGCGAACCGGGATATCCTGATGGCGGCGCTTGAGAAATACCGCACCCAGCATGAACTGGTAAACCAGTCGCAGGCGCTCCTATCAATGGCGAAGGCATGGGTAGGGGCGTCCAAATGACTATTCAACAGTTTGGGCCTCATCGCGTTCGCCACGGTAACGTCATGGACCGGGCCGGTATTGATGCCCTCATGGATGGGGACGCTGCCGACATCTTTTATTCAGACCCGCCGTGGGGTCAGGGCAATCTGAAATACTGGTCAACGATAAACAAGAAAATGACCGGACAGGTCATGGAACAGCCCCCGCTGGACGACTTCCTCAACGCTATCTTTGACCTCGCGGCTCACTACACTCAGGATTATCTGTGTATCGAATACGGATGCCGGTGGCTGGACGCTATTCAGAAACACGCGACTGACCGGGGTTTTACGCCCCTCGTGGTCGTGGATATCCAGTATCGCAGCGGGGCCAAGATGCTCCCACTTCATCTGCATGTCTTCTCTAAAGGCGGGATGCCCCTCCCCCCGGGCTACGTCGCCTCGGTGGCCGGAACGCATGGCTATGACTGTATAGCCAAGGCGGTTAAGCCCCTTGCGGAAATGGTCAAGAAAAAGAGCAGCGACCCGATCATCATGGACCCATGTTGTGGCATGGGGTACACGGCAAGATGCGCTCTCGAATTCGGGTTAGACTTCCGGGGCAACGAACTCAACGAAAAGCGTCTGGCCAAGACCATTGCCCGGTTTGGCAAGATCAAGTAGGGGGTCCCCTTGGACAAAATCCCATATCACAGTGCCCTTAAACAGGGAAAAGGCGAAGAGGCCGAACCCCTTCAAGGGGTCCATACCGACGCGCAGGGGAACACTTGTTTCGTTTGGGACGTAACCACCCCCGACATCCCAGAAGCCTACCTGACGTGTGACCTGATCTACGCAGAGCCGTCTTGGCCCGGGGGGCTAGAGCGGTTCGATGCTCGGGCCGGGGTCAAGACTGACTCTTATGCTGCATATGCCGGGGCTATCGCATCCTTTATTGAAAGGCTGAATAAGCCGACTGTCATGTTTGTGGGGGCCAATGCGCTTAGGCACACTCCCCCGCCTGACTTTACGGTCAGCGCGATCCTGAATGGCAACAAGGTTCAGGCGGCTTTCTGGAACGGGGCCTTTGCTACGGGGAACAGCAATCAGGAAATCATCCGAAACCTAGCAAAACGCTATGATAGGGTAGGCGACTTCTGCTGCGGGTATGGGACAACTGGGCGGCTGTTTATGGAAGCTGGAAAGACCTGCGTTCTGACGGATTACAACGCGAACTGTTGTGGCTATATCGCGCAGGAAATGAAGGGCTGGGGCGCATGAAAATCAACATGAAAGAGAACGTATATGAGGCGGCGTTACAGCGCATCGAATACCTCTTCGAACAATTCGATACGGTCTATGTTTCATTCTCTGGGGGGAAGGACAGCACGGTAGTTTTGAACCTCGCCTTGGAAGTGGCCGAACGCCTTGGGCGACTACCCCTCCGGGTATTCTTTCTGGATCAGGAGGCCGAATGGCAGGCCGTGATTAACTATGTCGAAACGGTTATGTATGATCCTCGCATCGACCCCTACTGGCTACAAGTCCCTTTCAAACTGACCAACTCTACCTCCGAAACGGAAAATTACCTGAATTGCTGGGACCCCGAAAAAGAGGCGGTCTGGATGCGTGAGAAAGACCCGGTGTCAATCAAAGAAAATACTTTTGACGAAACCCGGTTTCACATGATGTTTCACGCGATCATGGCGAAGTGGCACCCTGACGAAAAGGCCTGCATGATTGGCGGCGTCCGGGCGGAAGAAAGCCCGGCCCGATATCAAGCCCTGACCACGAACCCGAAGTATCAGCACGTCACATGGGGGAAGCGCCTGAACAAGGACAAGCACCCGCACTGGACGTTCTATCCGATTTATGACTGGTCCTACAAAGACGTTTGGAAATACATCCACGACAAGGCCCTGCCCTACTGCCTGATCTATGATTATTTCTATCAGCATGGCGTCAATGTCCGGGACATGCGGGTGTCTAGCCTGCACCACCAAACTGCCGTCCGGTCCCTCTACTACCTCCAAGAGATTGAGCAAGAAACGTGGGACAAGATGGTGCGCCGCATCGGGGGTATCCACGTTACTCGGAACATGGAAATGGGTGAAATGTTCAAGACGATAAAGACACTTCCTTGGATGTTTCGAAGCTGGTCTGAATACCGGGATCACCTTCTGGACAAGCTGATTACGAACGAAGAGACAAAGGCAAACTTCAAGGCCCGCTTCGACAGGGACGATGCCTTCTATGACCTCATGCTCAACCCCGACCGATATGTGAAGGTGCATATCACAACGGTCCTCGCCAACGATACTGACTTTACCAAACTGAATGACTTCTACGTTCAGCCTCGCGTCCGGGAATACACGAAGTGGCGCAAGGGTGGCGAAGTGAAACGGGAATTTGCTCAGTGGATCAGAGAAGAATACCATGCCGACATCAAGTTCGTGAAAGGACGCTGATATGAACTCCGCCTTGGACCAAAGCCTAGACGAACTCCTGACCGGGTTAGACGCGGTAAGCGACGATGAGCGGTTGGACGCCATCGAAGCCATCCGGGAAAAGCTGCATCTGGTCAGCCCGCTAAAAAGCCAACCAGTTGATCGTATCAGGTGGGTCCCTATCGAAATGGTGTCCCCGAATGACTACAACCCCAACGCCGTAGCCGAAGTCGAAATGAAGCTGCTGTATCACTCCATTAAGAATGATGGCTATACTCAGCCTATTGTTACGATATGGGATGAAGAGGCCGGGGTCTTTGTAATTGTGGACGGCTTCCACCGCTATTATGTCTGCAAGATGAATGAAGATATTCGAACCCGGAACAACGGGCGGCTACCCATTGTTGTAATTGACAAAGGGATCAATGACCGGATGGCCTCTACCGTCCGACACAACCGCGCCCGGGGGAAGCACTCAATAGCTGGTATGTCCAACATGGTGTTTTCGATGCTGGATGAAGGATGGGGCGATGCGGATATCTGCAACGAACTTGGCATGGAAGCCGGGGAACTAGCCCGCCTAAAACATATCAGCGGCTTTTCAAAGCTGTTCGAAAAGGCTGAATACAGCAAGGCTTGGAAGTCCCGCACTATGATCCGGGCGGAAAAGAAATTACGGGACGCCAAAGGTTGACGCTTGCAACTAGGGGGTGGGCCGTTCTATGATGCGGTGCACCTAAGATCACGGAGACGCTAGGATGGCTGTCAAAATTGTTGGGTCGGATAAGGCTACGGCCTCTTCCACTGGGTCCATGTTAAAGAAATACCCACAGATCAAGCTGGAGCAGCTAGAAGTCTTTGGACGGCTACGCATGACTCACCTCCAGATAGCAGAGTACTACGGCGTGCCCACAAGGTCCGTGACCCGCCTCATGGGCTATTCGGAAGCTAAGCAAGCCTATAGCCGGGGCCGTGCTGAAACCGTTGTAGCGGTCAGGCAGAAACAGCTTCAACTCGCACTCGGGGGGAACATCACTCTCCTGCTCCACGCGGGGTTTCACTTTGCGGATCAAGAGAAGGATGCGACACTTATCCCTCAGACGGATTTGGAACCGTCACGTTTCTCGTGGGATGCTGAAATGAAGAAGCGCCTAGCAGCCGCCCGTGAAGAGATAGGGCAGGCGGATACGGGGTGAACGCCCTTCTGTCTCATTTGAAATCTATCGAACAAGGCCTGATCCAAGGGTACAACCTTGATCTGGTAGTAGAAGAGGGGCAGGGGATCGAAGACCTGTCCAAGCGGCTTCTGTTCTATGATAAGATGTTGGCGACGGCAGAGGCCCTGTATAAAGCCCAGCAGTACGAATTTGAAGTCCCGGTAGACCCAGCGACTTTCCTTGACGACCCTTACTTTATGGGGGCCAAGGAGACGCTATGGCCTGCCCTCCGGGAAGAAATCCTCGAAGCCTGTTCTGGGCGATACATCGAAGCTGTATTTACCGGGGCTATCGGGACCGGGAAGACCACCGCCGCCCTCTACATACTGGCCTACTTCCTCTACCGCCTTATGAACCTACGGAACCCGCACAAGGTTTATGGGCTGGACCCTGCCTCGGAAATCGCTTTCGTCATGCAGTCGGTGACCGGCGGCACGGCCTTCACGGTTGACTACATGCGCTTCCGCCGGATGCTGGAAGGGTCTCCTTGGTTCAGGGAAAATGCACCCCATGAGAAAGACCGCAAGGCCACGATCCAGTTCGTTGGCCGTCCTATCTTTATTCAACCCCTACCCGGCACCGAGACAGCCGCCATTGGTGAGAACGTGTTCGGGGGCCTGATTGACGAAGTAAATCACATGAAGGTGACTCAGCAGTCCTCAAAGAAAAAGGACGGGGAAACTCACGACCAGATGCTTGAAAACTACCGGGCTATCGCGCGCCGCCGGGAAAGCCGGTTTCAGCGGACAGGCGAAGTGCCGGGTATGCTATGCCTTGTCGGCTCGGCCAACTATGCGGGCCAGTTTACTGACCGGAAGAAAAAAGAACGAGACATGCAGCTTGAGCGCGACAACGAGACCAGTATCTATATCTTTGACAAGCGCCCTTGGGACATGCAGCCACCTGATCGGTTTTCCCCTAAGCGGTTCAAAGTCTTCCTAGGGGACGGAACGCGAAAGCCGCGCGTATTGGCCCCAAGCGATATAGTAGGGGACGGGGACAAACCTTTTATCATGGACGTGCCGGAAGACTACCGGAACACCTTTGAAAGCGACCTATCCGGCGCGGTAAAAGACGTGGCCGGTATTGCGCTACATGGCTTCTCAAGTTTCATCAGCAACTATGCTGCAATCAAAGCTGCCTTCGGACCCCGCAAGAATATCTTTCAACCAGACTGGTGCGACTTCAATAAGCAACCGGCCTCCATCCGACCCCACAACATCATCAACCCGAACGCCAAGCGGTATGTCCATGTGGACCTCGCACTATCAATGGATTACGCCGCTTTGACGATGGGCCATTGTCCGGGCTTCGGAACCGTGGACCGGGGCGGCGGCATGGCGGATACCCTCCCTTACATCAATGTGGATGGATGCCTGACGATACGGCCTTCTAGTGGGTCCCAGATACCCATATGGAAAATCAAGAAACTGGTATTGGCGTTGATCCAAATGGGCTACCCGATCAGGTGGGTATCTTTGGACGGGTTCCAATCGGCAGACTTCATACAAACGATGCGACGAAACAATCTTATATCAGGCATTGTTTCGATGGATCGAACCCCGGACCCCTACATGGTGACCCGAACCTTGATCCTTGACGGGATGGTCAGCGGACCGGCCAGCGACCTTGCCTGCGCCGAACTCCGGGACCTTGTATGGGTATCCCAGAACACGAAGGTAGATCACCTGCCGGATGGGTCGAAAGACGTGGCTGACACAATAGCGGGGGTTTGCTATGGGCTGGCCTCTAAACGTCAAATATGGGTGGACTATGGGATAGACCCGACAAAGTCCTCCATGACCATAAAGAAAAAGGAACAAGAGGCATGACCCGGCTCAGAAAAACCGCAGTCGTCACGACCTTCTCACGCGCAGGCTGGGACCTCTACGCCGAACGAATGGTTTCAGCTTGGGTAAAGCACTGGCCGCAGGGTGTAGACCTCTACCTCTACCCTGACGAAAAGGTCCCCCTGTCCACCGATCCGAGGGTTCGGGGGGTCTACGACCGGATGGAAGAGAAGGACACCTTCCTGAGCCTCTACGCGAGCACTGACGCCTATACAGGGGCTATGGCCTCGGGCTATGACTACCGGTTCGATGCCGTAAAGTTTTGCCACAAGCCCTTCTGTATTCAAAACCTCATGCGGAAATCTGAGGATGGTCTGACCCCTTACGAAGCCTTGATATGGTTGGATGCCGATACCCTCACTCACAACCCTGTCAGCCCAGATGCCTTATCTGAAATGACACCGGCAGAGTATGACGTGATGTTTCTGGGCAGATGCTATAAATACACGGAATGTGGCTTCCTATATTTCAACCTCACGCGGAAGCCCGCGCGCGATCTTATCGACAACTGGACTAGCTACTACACCGAAGGGACCTTCCGAAAAGAACGAGAATACCATGACAGCTACTTGTTTGATCGGGCCAAGGAAAAGATGGGGGACGAACTGCAAGGCAAGGACCTGACCGGGCATTTACCCAAGCGAAGCGGTGCGGGCCATCCCATGATAAACAGCTTCCTTGGGGAATACCTTGACCACCTCAAAGGGGATGCACGTAAGATCACAGGGAAGCCCCGCAAAAACGACCTGTTTATTGATCACAAAAGCGACTACTGGAAGGCGAATTCACATGCAAAAGACAAACGCAGGCTCATCAATTCTAACTGGAAATCAACCCCGTCCTAAGAAAATCCCGCGCTGGCGGGACAAGACGGATGAAGAACAGTGGGCGGAAATCTATAGAGGCCGTGCGGCCAAGGAAAAGGCACGCCCCCGCTCAGTTCAGCAGGCGGTCGCCCTTGCGTTGCCGCCCTACCTTATGCACCAAGCCATTGCAGACTGCCACGCGACGTTCCAAGCAGTCGTGCGCCATGACGTACACACGGCCATCGTAGCTGGTATTGCCAAGGTATCCTCTCTCTTGCTCAAAGAGCAGGACCGGAAGCGTATGGCGAACCAACTGGACAGGTATTATGACACGATCCGAAAGCAGGGGTTTTACCTGAACAACCGAGAATTCCTCTATGCGGTCGCACACGCTACGGTGACGCTGGCTGACGATTGGCGCTACCCCCCGGACGCCCCGGCCTGTATGGCGGCGCTCATGCTGAAAGAAGACGCTGAGACGGATGAAGTCGGGGATTGGTCCCTGTCTCGCGTTCACGCTATTCAACAGGCTGGACTGGCCTATAATGCAATCACCGAGACGGGCCTTTATGCCTTCGCAGAAGATGTCATAAAGAGGGTTGACTAACTACCCTATGGGGGTTAGGTTGTTCTAACACCACAACCACTCTTGGAGATAGCAATGTCACAGTATTGGGCCGCAACTACAGGCTTCCCGCACACCGCCCCGCCACCGGATAAAGCCATCTATGGTGGTAAGGGTGCGGGGCTTATCGAAATGGCGCAGGCACAGTTACCCGTTCCCCGCGCGCTGGTCATTACGACCCTCGCATGGCAGTATTACAAAACCCATAACAAGCTGCCAGACGAACTCATTGATCGAGTTGCATGGTTCGTCAGTGACGACAAAGACTGCATGTTTAGTGTTCGCTCCGGCGCTCCAGTATCCATGCCGGGGATGATGGACACGGTTCTGAATGTTGGAGTAACAGTAGAACTGGATGATATGTATCCCGGCGCGTTTCACCGCTTTGCTACATCGTGGCTAGAGATCGTCAAGGGAGTGCCAAAGGCACGGGTAAAGACCCTCTCCGAAATGATAGAGGCCCGCGCAGACAGCAGCGAACGGCGGTTTTCTCTGATGGCAGGGGTAATCAAAAGCGCAGAGGGCCTCGACATTCCCTTAGCGCGCACCGAACAGGTGCTGGCCTGCATCGAAGCCGTATTCCGCTCATGGGATACCCCACGCGCTCGGGCTTATCGCAAGATGCACGATATCCCGGAAGATATGGGCACAGCCTGCGTGGTACAAAAAATGGTAATGGGGACAGCCAAGGGCCTCTCGGGGTCAGGCGTCATGTTTACCCGGAACCCGGCCACGGGTGAGAACGAAATGAAAGGTGAGATAGCCTTCAACGCTCAAGGTGAGGAAGTTGTATCAGGTGAAATAACGCCCATGTCCCTAGACGATCTGGCACATTCCGGCAACCCATATTGGGAAAACCTGCACTCACAGCTAGGCAGTCTCTGCTCCACACTGGAAGCCCATTTCGGGGACGTTCAGGACATTGAATTCACGGTAGAGGATGGGACCCTCTACGTCCTTCAAACCCGCACGGCTAAGATGTCAGCCCGCGCCCGTATAGAAACGGCGGTGGCCCTTTGCGCCTCCATGCCCTCCCCCCAGCGCTACAGCTACCTCAAGGCCCGTCTCACGCGCCGCATGGTAGAGCAAACGCGCATCGCGGTAGTCGATACCGACATGAAACCGACTATGACCGGTTTGCCCGCAGCCCCGGGCGCTATCTCAGGCAGGATTGTCTTTCGCACGACGCCGATAGCCAAGATTGGTAAGGACTGTATTTTGGTCGCAGAGGATACATCGCCAGACGATTTCCCTATCATGGCGAAGTGCGGCGGCATCCTAACCAAGACCGGGGGCTTTACCTGCCACTCGGCGGTGGTCGCTCGGGGCATCGGGGTTCCGGCAGTAGTTGGGGCCGGTGATCTTACGTTCACTAAGCAGGGCTGGGTCACTATAGGTAGCACCCAGATACAAGAGGAAAGCTATATCACGCTAGATGGGACCTTAGGTCAGGTATTTACTGGAGAACACCCGGTCAAGAAACAGCAGCCCCCACGCTCCATTTATGAGGCGCTTCACTATATTGTAAAAAGCAAGGGTATTGAGGTCGCGTCAGAGGTATACTACTACGATTGCGGGATTGGCTACGATGTAGTGCTACCCCTCAACCCAGCCGATCTGGATCAGGTAGAAACCCAGCTAAAACGCATGGAAAAGATGAAAGAGAAGGGCAAGAATGTCGTCCTCGCCTTCGAAATGCAGGGCATGGGGGAAGACCTTTTCAGCGATACGGCAGAGACGCTCTTTCAAGGTATCGCAGACAACTTTGCTGGTGACATCGCCGGGACCACTATAGCCTACGGTGTCAGTCACGCTATGGCTCCTAAAGTCACCGAAATGCTAGGGGTATCGGTCAATCTCAAAAATGAGATAAGCATCCTTGACCTCCTTGACCTGCTAGGGGGTTAAAAGCCATGGTGTCAGATGTTCATAGTAAACGCACAAGAGGGTCAGTCCATTCTGGTTGGGGACCGTATCATCCGCCCGGTGTCCGTGCTACGTCCGGGCGTTGTCTCATTAGAAATAGAAGGGGAACCCGGAACCATCCTAATTGGATGGGACCGAAAGCTGGCGATATTCCCAGAGGTTCTGGTAACAGTCAGCCGCACGGCGGGCTTTTCTCAACGGATCAAGTTTCTGTTCGATGCGCCGAAGTCTATCCGCATCCGGGAACTGCCCTATGACCCACCCGAATGAATTCACGGTATCAGAGGCGGCGGTAAGGCAAGCCCGCAGTTATGGCTTCTGGGTCGATACAGCGGCCCGGGTAAGGGGTCTAGCCTCACAAGCGGCCCCGACTACCCATATGGCCGGAAACGCCACCTACGGGCCATTTGTGCTACTCATACAGGATAGGCATATCGCTTCGGTTACGATGATAGGACCGCAGCAGATTGATCATCGCCCGGTTTCAGAGTGCAAACTATGCCGGGGTCTGATGGCCTACCCATTCGTTACGATCATAGACGGCAAGGAAGGGGTCGCCCAACGGCCCTGCCCCCGCGCGTTTGATAACGCCCAACCACTCTGCGATATGAAAGGCAATAAACCATGATAAAAGCTGTCCCCATCCCTCTCGAAAATGGTCTGACAGGCTGGCTACATGCTGGCCCCACGAAAGACCTCCCACCCGGATACATGCTCATTCGGTGTGCGGAAGAAATCCCGGTCGCGGAAGAGTACATCGCCTATGACCTAGGTGTCAGAGACTTCGCCACCTTCGAAGAGGAAAATCTGGATGCCGCCCTGCCGGGAATTATTGAGGACCTTGAAGTTGGACGCCCGCTCTATGTTGGCTGTATGGGCGGAACCGGACGAACAGGGACGCTGCTGGCCTTGCTGGTCGCACAGCACCCGGCCTTCACCGGGGGCCGGGCAATCGACTATATCCGGCAGGTTTACAAGCCCGGCGCGATTGAGACAAAAGATCAGGAAAAGCAAGTCAGGACCTATGTGCGGATCGACTCACGCTATGGGGCTGGTCTGAACAAATCCCCCTATCCTGAAATTACAGAGGGTAATGCCACGCGGCCTCACACTGAACAGGGCTGGGTGCGCCGCCTCTTTTCACGCATATGGGCTGAGTAACCGGGTTGACAAACGGGGTAGACGCCCTTAGAATGGGAGAACACCATAAGCCCCTTGGAGGATACAATGATTACCCTAGATTATTTCAAGACCCACCCGCTCAGGGTCGCCAAATCGCAGGCTGATGTTACTATTGGAAGTCTTCTGACTGCTGAAAAAGCCACTATCCTAGAGCCTGCCATGCACCCGTCTATGGGGGCCTATATCCACTACGGCGGCGTTGAACTGGCGGATATGCTTACGATCACCAAACCGGACCTTAGCGCTTCGGAAAGAGCAGACTTGGCTAAATACTGGTACGGTTCCTGCGGGGCCGTCACGAAGCAGCTTATGTTCTACGTCTGGCGAATTGTTTCCAAGGAACTCCGGCACGGCAATTCAGCCAAATGCCACAAAGCCTTTTCCTCAGGCACCTTCGACCCAGACGCTGTTGCGTTATGCACCGCGATATCATCCCAGCCCGGGAACTATATGGATCATGTTGCCAAATACCCTCATATAACCGCCCTAGCCTATATTGAAGCAGTCGAACAAAACTACCGGCATGGGGGCTGGGCTGGCGCGTTCGGTGGTAAGAAATGGGCCGATATTGCACTTGTCCTACTGTGGTATCTGAAAGGCGATATCAGCGCAATGTTGGCGGCGGACCGGGCATGGTCCCTCGTGCACAACACCGGTCCGATATTCAATAAAGGGTTCTATTTCACGCTTCATGATGGGAACCTTCAAGCCCTCCTGAACGCTCAGGCCGCTTCATCAGTTTTCACCATGGCGGATAAGGTTGAAGCCCTCTATTCGCATCAGGTGCTGGACCAGTTCAAGGAATTTAAGCACCGCGCCCTCGCGGCTATCCAGAAGGTCAAACCTGAGTATCAAGCCGGTGACGGCGGCGGGGTCCATGCGGATGGCTCGAAAGCCTCAGAGGCCTCGGCTACTACCACGGAAAACGGGGCTAAGATCACAGCCCACCCCTTTGGGGTCTACACGATAAACACCACTAATGAGCGAAAGGAAGCGTAATGTCAGGACATAAGGGTATGGGTTTTATCGACTTCTCAGACATGGACGATTTAGACCTTGGCTACTCCAGCAAGGGGAAGGGGCAGAGGGTTTTTATCCCGCAGGGGAAGCGGTGTCACGAGACGCACCCGGACCTCCCTATTGGCATCGGAACGCTTATCGGGGGTAACTGCCGGAACCACGACCGGCATAAGGATGTAGCCCTCTACGTCGCTCTGGATTATTCGATGGAGCACCCGAAATTTTTACCGGAAATGTCTATCACGGACGCCCCCCGCTGCGTATATTACCCGATTGAGAACATGAAAATACCCCGGCACGCAGACAACTTTGCGGAACTGGTTAAGCTGATCCGGCGCTATCTAGACCTTGGGCAGCGGGTTCATGTTGGGTGCATCGGCGGACATGGCCGCACGGGGCTGGTAATTGCCGCCGTCGCCTCACATTACTTCGAAGGGGATTGCATCGCTTGGACGCGGAATAACTATTGCGACCGGGCCATTGAAAGCAAAGCGCAGGAAAACTTCCTCGTGGTTCACTACGGGGCCACCAAGCCTCCACAAAAGTATGTCAATACGGTTGACAAACGCAAATAAGGGGAATAGGGTGTAGGTACACCACACCCTTGGAGAACCACAATGGCCGTCAAATTTAAGAACGCACCCGACGCGGGGGAACCCGACACAACCAAGACATTTGCTTTCCTGCAAGAAAAGGTTCGAACCGCCTTCGGCCTGCCGGATGAAGTTGAAATACACACCGGCCTAACTCGAACCTCGCTGCACTGTAACGGGGTCAGGGTTGACCTGCCCTTCGGAATTCCCGATATCAAAGGGGGTAATTCACTTCGTATGCACCTAGCGCGCAAGACCCTCGTGCAGTTAACCCACTCTGCTGGTATTGATTATGCGGCCCTTCCGAAGTATTCGCCAGAGTCAGAGGCGCTAGGCGGTGTCCCTATCCCGGCGCAGTCAGACGACCCAGATACCATGACGGATGATCAATGGGTTGTTCACGTCGCAAGCCAGCTATTCCCCGGCACGATCCATCTTCATAAAGCTAGCGACCTCTACCAGCCAGTCCTTGGCACGTCTTCTGGTTCCATATACAAAACATGCTTTATCGGACCACACCTCAAGATCGCGGCCCGGCTCAAAAAGGAGTCTGTCAGCTTCCGAGCCACGACCAACCATAACACCGCGCCAGAAGGGGACCTAGCTGATATCCTGAAACGGTTGGGGCTAGCGTCCTCGGGCGAAGATCGTATGACCGGACATGCCGCTATGACAGGCCCCTATACCGATGAATATGCTTTTGAGTATCGGGCATTGTTCGGGGCCTATTACGCCGCGCTCAAGCCTTGGATCACCAGCAATTTTCCGGCTATCGGAAAACTATCAGAGGGGGTCAAGTGAGACTTATAGTCTGTGATGGCGACCCCGCCGATGTAAACACCGCCCTCGGACAGCTTAATGCTCCGGGGGCGTCCGTGCTTCTCAACCCCCAATGGCTGGTCCCGGACCCTACTGAGCCGTTATGGATTGCCTGCGGGGCGTCAGCCGTCAAGATGATACAGGCGGCGGGATGGAT
>Ga0136588_1000071_pt1 | contig 36610 bp, 35 predicted proteins | sample AntRauMFilla1564_FD_104782 | JGI IMG/M metagenome (GOLD analysis project Ga0136588, IMG submission 104782) | Saline lake microbial communities from Rauer Islands, Antarctica - Metagenome Filla 1 #564 | ecosystem: Environmental > Aquatic > Non-marine Saline and Alkaline > Saline | place... | reverse complement strand
GTCCTCTTGATACCTTTGGACTGTATAATCATAGTATGTAATTGTGTCGTCCGTGTTTACTTCGTACTTACAACAACCCCCCCATGATACAACGGTCGATTCTATTTTGTCCTGTTTAGTTATGGCACAACTTGCCATGATTGTGTTGATAGTGAAAATTAACAGTATTTTCTTCATGTTGTTTATTTTACTGTGTCTTATAAATTAATCACGATACCTGCGTTCAGATAATTAGGACTGATTACAAGTAGGGGCGATACTATCCCTGTCTTATAAGATATACTTACACTTGCAGCAGGTAGTATGCCATTGTTCCTCATTATGCTTGGTAGGTTCGTTGTGAGGTCGTTAGTCATTCCGTTATGGTCATATTCACCGTTGGTCTTTATGTAAGGTCTGAATAGATTCTGATAACCGCTAATCAATCCTAAGTTAGCCGATATGTCCAGTTTACCTATGCTCCTACCTACTCCGTATTGTAATAGAAAAGATAATCTATGGTAGCTGTTGGCCAGTACACCTGCCTGTAAGTCATTGAACCATCTACCATCGGTTCTTCTATAGATACCTACGACACCGTGGCCGCCCTCTGTATTATGGTAAGCCATGTCGGGGTTCTGGTCGAAGTGATATGTTCTTAATGGTATGTAAACCTTGAACTCTGTTTCTCTATCCTGTGCGGATATGTTGGTAGTGATTATAATAAGTAAAAGTAAAAGTAGCCGTTTCATTGACAGTTTGTTTATTTTTTCGTGTCGTTATACCAACTCTTAAAGGCTCTGTACATAGTAAAGGCAAAAGCCATTAGTACTATGTACGTAGCCATTGCAACGTAAAGATCTAGTATTTCGTTTCCTGTATTGTTCATGGTTTCTATTTTTATTTGATTAATAGGTTGTTATCTTTTTTATTTCTATTCTTACTGCCCAAGCTTCCATTTCGTCGTGACATATAACGTCTATGTACTTACTTATTCCCCAATCCACGGACAATATAATACTTGCTATATCCACGTTATTATCGGAAGGCATTACATTTTCGCAGCTTGCCTCTTCCTTTACGGCAAATAAAAATTGTTTTTCTAATAGTTCTTTGTTAGGGTATTCATTCATTATTGCAAACGTGTCCCAATTTTCGTGTTCAGTTAATGCGTACATAGTTGTATATTTTAGTGGCAAGTAGGGAATCGAACCCCGTCCTATATTATTTAAGGATGTACCGAACAATGCCATAAGGTATTTATGTGATAATAAAAAAACCCCTATACAATTACAGTATAGGGGTTATGGTCTACTTGAGTTGGTATTATTATTTCTTTGCCTTGGGTGCTGCCTTTACCTTTGCCTTGGGTGCTGCCTTTACCTTCGGCTTGTTAAGATCAGAGAGGTTTTTGTTTAGGGTCTGCAATATATAGAACGGGCTATGGTTACCGGACTTACTAACCCTAACTATACTTTTGAACGACTTAAATGCAGCGTCATCCTTTTGGATAAAACGTAGTATTTTAATACGGTTGGGATCTAATCCTGTTTCTTTTGAGAAACATAAAAGGAATTTAATACACCCGCTAAGAGACTTGTTTTCTCTCTTTAAGGCACGGTTAACCTCTAATACTTGACTTTTGTATGTCGTCATACCTTTGTTTTTACCTGTTTTAACTTCGGCTTTTACATTCTTTGTGCTAATTTTCATAATATAATTATTTAACAATTTGTTTGGCAATATTGCCATTTTTAAACTTAAAATACACCCCGTTTTGAGGTGTTTAGTTGCTAGGTAGAATATTTTCTACATCTACCTAGCTAGTATAATATCTATAGTTTTTTACTTTTCGTACATTTTAAAGTAGTCTAAACTATAAAACCCATAGTACTAGATTTTATTTTTCAACAAGGTATTCAATAGTAGTTAACCATTGTACGGGGTTTGCCCCCGTATCCGTTTTGACGGATTGCGCCTTTATCGCTAACATCTTGAAAATTGAGCGTGCCTTCAAAGATGGGAACTTTCCCCTAAATAAGAACCGACTTTTATATCTAATCGGATTTTTTACACCTCTCATGCTATACACATGAGAACCACTCAATATTTCAGTTCCCCAAACTTTTACCGCTGCATGGGAAGCGGATTGCATAACTATAACGCAAATTCAATAACAAAATAACAACGGGGTATTACTAGAAATTTGGCACATTTAGGATTTCTCCACTTTGGCACTAATTACCCTATCTAAACTAGTTGGCTTTACACGGCAAATATCCGTTGTTGCAAACCTCCTGCCTACCTGATTCGATAGCACCTAAACACTTTCTCAAGGTGTTCTAACTTAATAGGGGTTATAAATTACAATAATAATAAGAACGTTTGTCATATTGACACTACAAACATACAAACACATATTTGATTTTTAAAATTTATTCGATGAAATGCACAAAAATCGGTTAAACTGCCAATTTTAGACCTTTTAAGGTTACTCATACACCGGGACACATACTAGGTATCCATACACCGGGACAAATAAAGATTTCAAAGTTACTCATACACCGGGACACATACTAGGTATCCATACACCGGGACAAATAAAGAAACAAACATGATAAAGAACGTATGCCTATCGGCTCTACAAATATACAATACATAAAAGGATTTTAAACAATTTATTCGACGAAATGCACAAAAATCCGATAAACGGTAATCGGTGGGCTACTATAGGTATTAGCGCACGCGGGCGTATGTGCGCACGGGCGTACCATACTAGCAAGCGGGTTAAACGTATCAGGTAGCACGTATCAGGTAGCACATATCAGGTAGCACATACCGGGCAATGGCATCATAGACAAAATCTATAGTTATGGCAACAACGATAGGCAAAGTATATGATAGGTAAAATTTATAGTTGTGGCGGTGATACGAGAGGACATCCATCATAGACAAAATCTATCATGCAATAACTCAGGATAGGCAAAAGCTATAGTTAATGGATACATAAGCCACATAACATTTGTCAAACACCTGTTCAACATACTTTAAACGGGGCAAAACCAGCTACAAAAAATTGAAGTATGGGGGTATCAATTATAACCCATAGTATGCTGAATATCAGACACATAAGTCATATAAAAAAGCTAAAAATTTTGGCAGAAAAACGTAAAACGGACGGCCCGGCCCCGAAAATAAAAGCGATTTGCTTCTCGGCTCGGAGGCCCCGGATTATACTATGACTTAAAACCGTTTGAGTGAAATACCTCTACAAGTTAGTGCAAAAATATGTAATTTTTAACATTTTTTAGTGGTGACAAACTTTTTACTGGATTTTTTTACCTATATTTGTATCTAACTTTTAAAAATATACACATGATTTTAACATTTATTTCAGGAGCAGTTTTAGGGGCCATTATTTTCGCCTTAGTTTTAAAAAACAACAAGAATTTACAATCCCTTTTCAACTTTATTTCAGATAAAGTAGAGGAAAAAATAGAAAAGAAGACGGGTAAAGATATTTAATTTAAAAAAAGTTGAATATAATTTGTTTTGTATGGTTATTTTACTTATATTTGTAACCGACAGTAATATTAACCATTAAATAAAGAATATTTTCAGTGTACACAATTATAGACATAGCGACGGATATCAGAACTAAGGGCGGGAAGCTCTTGGGAGGGATTTATATGCTGTAATGTTAATAGTACATTAATTACAACACAAACCCTCCCCTAATAAGGAGGGTTTTTTTATGGGGGTGCATGAACCAAGGCAAGGCGACTTTGATTTGCAATCAGAGTGAGACGGGTTCGATACCCGTGACTTCCACCAAATAACCTTTCATACTTATATGCCCTTAAAGCATTAAGGTGATGCAACGGTCTTTTAAACCGTGGAAGAAGGCTCAATACCTTCTAGGGGTACTAAAATTGAAACTATGTTATGAGCAGAACCTTGAGAAAAGATAAAAAAGGTAATGTCTTTAAAGAAGGTAATCCTTTAAAAGACCTTAATGTACGTTACAAGTGTAGGTGTGAATATTGCACCAACGAAGACAGAAGGAAAATAAGAAACAAAGTCTCTAAAAGAGAAATCGAAGAGGCTTTAATATTGAGGTGTGGCCAAGTCCGGTTAAGGCACTCCCCTGATAAGGGAACGATTCGTAGGTTCAAATCCTACTACCTCAACAAAAGAGCGTTTACTGCTTTCAACTTTAAAAGAGAGCCTCCATGCAAGATGTAGCTTAATGGCTCAAAGCGACGCACTTCCAATGCGTAGACGGGGTTCGATTCCCACATTTTGCTCAATATTATAAAGTAACTCCTTGCATAGTTCGAAAAATTGTTGTATATTTGTACTATGAAAGAAAATAAACAAACGCTTTTAATTATAGAAGCTTACGACAGAGGTTATAGAGTTACTTTAGATGGCTCAGTTAGAGGTGTTAGAGTGGCTGAACTCTCCTTATCTAAGAATAGTAAGGGGTATCTTAGTTTTAATATGAGGTTCGACGATAAGGTAACGAGAATTTTTATCCATAGACTTCAAGCTTTTCAAAAATATGGAAACAAGATTTTTGAAGAAGGTATATTAGTTAGACACTTAGATGGTGATTCCGAGAATAACTCTAGGGACAATATTTTAATAGGGTCTGCCTCCGATAACATGATGGATATTCCTAAGAAGGATAGAATAAAAAAGTCATTATATGCAACTTCTTTTGTCAGGAAATACGACCAAAAAAGCGTTAAGGAGTTTCATAAAATTAATAGGTCTTATAGAAAGACTATGGAAAAATTTAATATTTCTAGTAAAGGAACATTAAATTATATTTTAAACAATTAAAATCGCAGCGTAGACTGGAGAGGTTCCAGCTTGGTCTCATAAGCCAAAGACACGGGTTCGATTCCCGTCGCTGCTACCAATACAGTCCAGTAGAACTGAAATCTACTATCTGGTATTATGGGCCTCTTGGAGAGGAAACCGACTGTCACTCGGTTAAAATTTGGGGTTCAACTCCCCTTAGTACCGCTTATGCATTTTTGGCTGAATAGGAAATGGCACTACACTTGTAATGTAGAGAATACGGGTTCGACTCCTGTAAAATGCTCAACAGTACTTACTATACCTCTCGTGAAGTCTTGAAGTGTCCCAGAGTAAGTCTTTTGCAGAGGTCGCTGCTTTAGTAGTGGCCTTTATATCTCTGTCGTCTAGTGGTTTAAGGCCCTTGTGTTACAAGCAAGAGACGGTGGTTCGATTCCATCCAGAGATACAACATGCCTGTGTAACCGAGCCATTTTTCTAAATTGGTAATCGTAATCGGAGTTGTGAATTGGGGTTCGAGTCCCTAGACAGGTACTAAATTTATATTATATTGGAGTGAGCGTAGGTATGCTATCAGAGCTTATATCTCTGTGGATGCGGGTTCGATTCCCCACACTCCGACTACTCTTTCCGTAAGGCCGGCAACACCCAACTCCTCACTCTCTCTATAGAATATTTAGTGTCGGCCTTTTTACCTTTTACTTTTTTTACTATATTTGCTTATGGCAGAAAAAAAAATAATTACCTATAAAGTTTGTAGATAACAAAAAAAGTTGTATATTAGCAATATGAAAACATTAAGTACATATAATTCCTTTTGGTATTCGTTCTGTAATAACAGGCACGAAGGGAGTAACTTATGCACTTAATCTATAAACTCATAATTTTGATTTTTGATTTTGATTGAATAACCCTTCGTTCCCCAAGCGAGGGGTTTTTTGTTTTATAATGGGTTGAGAAAGCTATTCGGATATAGCAGCCAGACTGTAAATCTGGTCTCTTAGGAGGAGTGGTTCGAGTCCACCTTTACCCACACATGGAGGATAGCGTACTGCGTACGAACTGGGTTTGAACCCCAGGCCATCGGATAGTATCTGGTGAGGGTTGGATTCCTTTATCCTCTTCCAACAATGTAACTAAAGTAGCATAAATTAGTTACAGCATAGAGAGTAAACCGGGTAGGTGTCCGGAACCGTTTGCTAAACGTGTTGAGGTTAATCCCTTACGGTTCAAGTCCGTTGCCCTCTTCTAACGATTAGGTTGCCGTAGTGGCCGAACGGTCTGGCCTGTTAAGCCAATGGAGAAATCCCATCGTAGGTTCGAATCCTACCCTAATCGCTATAATGGAAAGTATTTAGCATAAAAGGCCATATACTGGAAATTATTTTACATGCATGTCAGCCTGTGGAGGCAAGAGGATTCCAACCCCTTAGAACAGAGTTCGACTCTTTGGGCGTGTGCAAATACTCGGGAGAAGCTAACTTGGTAGAAGCGTTCGTTTGAAAAGCGAAAGGAGTGAGGTTCGATTCCCACCTGCCGAACAATTATGTCCAAGAACCTGACGGAGAGGGGGCCTGCCTGCAAAGCTGCGCTATACGGGTTCAATTCCTGTCTTGGATTCAATGGGTCGTAGTGGCCCCCTTATTTTTTTTGTATATTTGTTACTTAACGTTAAAACAGTGATATAATGGCAAGAAAAAAAACAGACCCTAAAACTAAGGGTAAGGGTAAGGGTAATGGCAAAGAAAAAAAAGAGAGTAAGACTATAAGTCCTTACTACGCAACACAGATGTACGGTACGGAGTTTGAAAAAGCTACGTCCAAAGCTTCTATGGCAAATTTCTTTAGTGGTAAGTCACCGGCTAACAAACGTGGGGAGTCCGAAGCTCAACACATGGCCAGACAAGCTAAAAAAGATACTATACCCTCTGCTCGTAAGGCTAGGGGAATTTACAATATCGGTAGTGCCGGAGATAAATCGGTAGGTAAAAGAATGACTTTTAACGGTAGAAAGAAAAGATAATTTAAAAATAAGTTACTTAAAGTTTTGAAGTAACGATTATTTTTTGTATATTTGATTATTATGAAAACAACACGCTTACATACACAACTCTTAGAACAACCGAGAATCTCGGGAGGAGTTAGTATGTTTGGTAGTGAGGAATTGTTTGAGTAACGATCCATAGCTAGTATAATAAACTAAAGCCTTCCGATTAATTTCGGAGGGCTTTTTTCATTTAATACAATCGGGTTGTGACAAAATTGGATACGTGCCGGCCTTGGAAGCCGGAGAATGTAGGTTCGAGTCCTACCTACCCGACGAAGTTAAGTTAACACTATAATCGCCATAACGATGAAGTGTATTTGCTACCGTCTTCTAAACGGAATAGGAATCCACCCTTTCAAGGTGTGCAATGCGAGTTCGAGTCTCGTCGGTAGTACAAAAGCTTATAATCGACAATATTAGTCAATAAGCTTATCTTGGGGATTAGTATACTGACTATTACATCTGGTTTTGAGCCAGAAGAAGGTGGATTGATACCACCATCCCTAACTAACATGGTCATTGTGCGCATAATTGGAAATGCGGTCTATCTGTGAAATAGGTTACGCCAGTTCGATTCTGGTCTTTGACACTTAATGCGAGAGTAGCCGAATCGGCATAGGCAACAGGTTTAGACCCTGAAATTTGTGGGTTCGACTCCCACCTCTCGTACAACTGCTCCGGTGGTGGAAATGGCTATACACGATAGGTTTAAGCCCTATTGCCGTAAGGATTGTGGGTTCGAATCCCACTCGGAGTACTCTTACCCAATACGCTTATAGTTCAAATGGAAGAACAGTTCCCTACGAAGGTTCAAATAAAGGTTCGAATCCTTTTAGGCGTTCTTAGTATTGTTAGGGGTTGAAAAGGACAAAGCTTTTTTAACCCTAGCATTCTTTCTTTTGTACAATCTGGCAACCTTGTTGTTAGATTTCTTAGTACTATCTGTTTTTTTTGTTGGTTTTTTTCTCATAGTCGAAAGATACTAAAAAAATAGTTATATTGTAAGTATGATAAAAAGAACTTTATATTTACTTACGGCAATGCTTATGTTCACTTATGGAACTATGAGTATAAACATCTTCAAGAAAAGAACACCCAAAGTCGAACCTCAACTACAAAAATACTTCGACAAGCTCGATTCTATTTATAGCGCAAACGACATAGATATAGACTACAGTAAAATATCTACCATACAGGTTATGGACTCTTTGCCGACCACACCTAAAATATCTGGCCCCAACTACGAAGGACTCTACAACAGACTCGACTACAGCATGTATATAAACATGAATCAGGGGCCTGCATTTATGCTAGGTAAGTACGAAGATGTTATTTTAGTGATAATGGCGCATGAGGTTGCACATTCGCAAGGTTACGGCCATAGTAATGACCCTTGCTCTATAATGTTCTATAGTAGTGATTATTTATTGTACTTGCTCCTTGATACGGAAGTCGAGTACTTAGTGACCGACATTTATTTTAGTGGTACTCCTTCTCTCTAGTCTGGGGGGGAGGTTCTCCTAAGTTATATTCTAAGTTAAGGTATTACTTACTTAGGTTATTACTTACTTAGGTTATTACTTACTTAGGTTATTACTTACTTAGGTTATTATTTAGTTACTTAATCTCTTACCTATTACAGTACTTACATTAAAGATAAACTAATTAAAGGTATTGGTTTGCTTTTTATAATGAGCGATAGCGATATAAAATGCAAATCTGGCAGAGGTTCCCTAACAGAACCCTACCCAAAAATTTCTTTCTGGCAGTTTGGGGGCTATCAAAAGATTACGTTAGGCCATCTTTAAATATCAGTTTCCCTTACACTTGTAAACCTTCACTAGAAACTTTCTAGTACAACCGAGTCTGTTTACTTAGGTTAGACCCATGCTCTCTATCGTTGCTACCCGTTCATCGAGAGTTTTAAAAAGTACCTATCGAACCGTGTTTTCGAGACGTATAAATAAGTACATGTGTAAATATACAAAAAATAACCCAACCAAAAAACTTTTTACCATAGAATTTATCTATAGTAAACTCTTTTATAATAGATTTTATCTATAGTAGACCCCGAGGCCAATAGATACGGCCTATACGGCAGAAGATTTACCATAGATTTTACCCATATTAAAAATAAATTAAAAATAATTGCTATAAAGTTTGTTAAACCCAATTATTTATTCTATATTTGTATTGAACGAAATAGTTAAATCAAAATAATACGAGAAAAATGAAAGTAATAGTAATGTCCCAAACGATCGATATGTTTTTAGACATGGGAATATCCCACGAGCTAAAGGCGATGGAGGCCGGCAGCGTGGCCATAACCCCTAAAACCGACTACGTAGTTATCGACTACGGTGACGGAACGGAAGTAGTGTGGCAGTAAATTAATAAATAAAATCAAATCAAAATGGAGAATACAAAATACGTAGCGTATTACAGGGCGTCAACCGAAAGTCAAAGGGATGGTATCGGTTTAGAGGTGCAAAAGGAGGCTGTAAGAAAGTTCATCAGTGTGTACGGAGGAACGGTAATAGCGATAGAGGAAGAAATAGTAAGCGGAGGTGCCGTCGTCAGAGATGGTTTCGATAGGGCATTAGACCTTTGTAATATCAACGGTGCGACCCTGATAGTACACCGCATAGACAGATTGTCCCGTGCAGGTTTTATGACCATGGCCAGACTTGACGAAGAGGGTATCCCTTTTATAGAGGCAGACTCTCCGCACGATACGACTTTCTCTAAGCATATTAAGTTCTTAGTGGCCAAAGAGGAAAAGGATAAAACTAAGCAACGTGTTAAGGATGCTTTAGGTAGAATTAAGGACAATATAGACGTTAATGGTTTTCACATTACTAAAGAAGGTAAAAGGATTACTTCATTAGGAAGCCCTCAAAACCTTTCAGACGAGTCCAGAGAGCGTTCTAAGAGAACAAGAAGAGCTAAGGCCATTGCTGACCAAAACAATGTTAGAGCTTACGCCATGGCTTCTAGGATGCGACCAGACCACTCTTTGAACGCTATTGCAAACGCACTTAACAAAGGAGGCTTTAAAACCTCAAGGGGAAATAAGTTTTACCCTATACAAGTATCTAACTTAATTAAATTATACGAAAATGAATAGAATAGAACATCAAGATTTTATAGAGGCAGAGAAGTGGTGGAATAAGTACGGTATTATAGAGGGTACAGAAGTTATCGAGATTATAGACTACACCACGGGTAAAAGAAGTATATTAATAAAAGAAACTAAATAATATGAAAGTAAATATATCAAACCTTATAAACAAAAGCCCCAAGCAGTTGTCCGATATAAAAAGAGAACTACTTTCCGTATTCAATTTCGAGGCTGCAAGCGAAGTACAGGATTACATTAAACATTGTATAGATACAAGTAGGATAGTCAAGACTATACTAAGGGGTCAAAACTGATTAAAATACATTTCTTATCTTTGACATATAACCATTAAAACAAAAACATATCATGGGAAAAGGAGTAGCAGCATTGGCATATTTGCCACAAATTGATTTAGTATTGCCTACGGGCAATGCAGTAGCTTCTGTAGAAGCATTTAGAGGATTGGCAAACGTAATCGCTGAAATGCAAGCCGACGGAGTAGCAAACGGCACATACGACGGAGTAGTTGCAAGAGGTAACAACCCTTACGATAGTTCTGTATGGGACATTGTAATTACTAACGAAACTACGTTCACTTGCGATTTCGTGTCAGAAACATCTAGTGTAGAGCTTGGCTCAATAGGTAGAGCAGCCTTATCTACAAGACGTCCTATAGATATCTTAAAAGCTAGTACAGTCAACGATTGTACCGTAAGGTCTTTCTTGGCCCTATTAAACTTTATAGAAGGTATAGAGGATAGAGTTGCATCAACAGGATCCGGAGCAACCGGCGACGCAACCTATACAGCATTGGCCATAAGAGGTAACACGCCTTTTAAAACTTATGAGTGGACTGTAACTAAACTTGCAGCACTTTATACCGTAGCGACTACCGAAAACTCAAACTAATATAATAACCAACCACTAAATAAGGCCTCCCCTAAAAAGGAGGCTTTTTTATTTGGTGTTTACAAATATTTTCACTACATTTATCTAAATGGAGCTAGAAGAGAGATTTAATAAGAGGAGAAGGTACGAAGGCTTCATACATGAAAAGCTAGAAAAAAATATACTATTTAAAAGAATGCCATTAAAAAAGCAGAAAGAGTATAAGCAGAAAGTTAGGACTTCGAACATGGAGTATAATTTTTTACAATACTCTCACATGATAAGAACATGGGCCAGAAGAAACCACAGTTTGACCGCAAGACAACTTGACATACTTTTCTATTTATATCCTATACACATATTCACATCCGGACAATTCTCAAAGTTTATGAAGGAGTTAGGTATAAACGATTATACCATATTCAAGAAAATGAAAAAAGAGGGTTGGATAGCAATGTGGAGCAAAAGTGGCTCAAAGATTTACTACGTACTAAGTCACAAAGCCAACGAGCTTATGAAGAAAATGCACAAGATGTGCATGCTAGAGGAAGAGGTTCCAATGAGCGCTAGGAGAAATGTAATAGTGAGGAGTAGGGATAAAAAAGACCAACAGTTAGTAGACCTGTTCAAAGTCTTCAATGAAAAAGTAAAGAATAATAATTAAAGCCATTTAAAATGAGTAAGAAAAGGGCAACAAAAAAAGTAACAGAGGGAGTAACAGAGGGAGTAAACCTTCAACTAAGTATGAACCTAGAGCCGGGTAAAGAAGGGCCGGATGGAATAATCTTGACAGAAGGTGAGGGAAAGTTTCAGCCCTCTACAGAGCTATCTATTGCAGAAAGAATAGCCCGTACTTGTCACGAAGTGAACCGAGCTTTTTGCGAGGGACACGGTGACTTCTCCCAAGTACCTTGGGATGAAGCGCCTAAGTGGGTACATGACAGTGCCATGCAAGGAGTAAAGTATTTCCATGAGAATCCTAACGCAAGGCCACAAGATATGCACGACTCTTGGGTGGCACAAAAATGCGAAGACGGTTGGAGTTACGGGAAAGAAAAAGACCCTATAAAAAAGACCCACCCATGTATGGTGACTTACAGAGAGCTTCCTTTTCAACAAAAAGCCAAGGACATATTGTTTATTACAATAGTCAAAAGTTTCGTAACAGTTTAGTATTGAGTCTATAAAAAACAAAGAGGGGGGTCAACTACGACTCCCCCTTTTTATTGTATATTTGTACTATGGCACCAAAGAAAAAACCAAAAGGAAGTTTAAGCGCTTCCGCTAAGTATTACAGGGATAATCCGGCAGCAAGAAGGAAAAAAGCAGCAACGGATAAGAAAGTCAATTCCAGACCAGAACAAAAGAAAAAAAGGTCTGAATCAGGTTCTAAAAGATATGCTGCAAAGAAAAAAGGTCAGGATGTAGCTGACAAGGACTACGACCACGCAACAAATAGCTTCGTATCCTCTAAAACAAACAGAGGAAGAAAAGGCGAAGGAGGAAGGAAGAAAAAATAAAAATGACAACCTATACAATGCTAGACGACGCCAAATACCATATTGTTAAGATATCCACGAGTATTTGGAACGTAGTACTGCCCATAGCAATATTCTTTGCACCAGTTAAAGGGATTTTAATTACAGTAGGAGCTTTTATTATACTCGACACTATTTCAGGTATATGGAAGTCTAAGGTAAATAAAATACCCATTACATCTAGGGCAATGTCTGGTGTAATATCTAAAATGGTTCTGTATCAGCTTACTGTACTTACAACCTATCTATTAGATTATTACATACTAGGAGATATTTTAGAATCCTTATTCGGAATACCGGGCCTAATGGTAAAAGCAGTCTCACTACTATTGATATTTATAGAGTGTCAATCGATAAATGAAAATTATAAGATAGCCAGAGGTATAGACTTATGGAAAGAGTTTAAGAAACTTCTTAGGAGGGCCAAAGAGGTCACAACAGAAGTTACCGGAATACGCAAAGACTTAGATGGCATGAAAGTCAGTAAGCACCAAGAAAAAGATAAGCATGATTTAGGAGACGTATTTGAAGACTAATATACAAATTTAAAATTTATAATTAAAAACCCGTTACTGTAACCGCAGTGTCGGGTTTATTTGTTTAAGGCCATAGGTGTAATTAGACCTCGACACTTTTTCGTATATTTGTAATTAATAAAAGAATGATTATGAATCTATATTTTAAGTTTAAAGAGTTAGTTATAGACGGTGGCCCGATACCCATAGACGTGGCACAAAAACTTTTGACCTATCACATAATACCTGTTAGCGTCGTACGAGGGAAACTAGGCGTGCCTATGACCGCATCCTATAAATCTGGATACAGGCCATACAAATGGGAAATATCTCGTGGCAGAAACGGTAAATCTCAACACGTATTTGAAGGCAAAGGAGCTATAGATTGGACTTGTAAGAATTTCAGGGGCAATAAAAAAGAACTTTTAGAGCTTTTGGTACAACATACAGAATACACAAGGTTCGCAGTTTACAATACTTTTATACATTGTGACTATAAGAAAACCAAGGGAGGTAGAAGAGAGATCTATACCTCTACACCTTCGTCTAGGTGGACTCTAAAAATGACAATATGAAAAAATACTTAAAATACCTTCCTTGGGTTATATTGGCTATAGGGCTAATTCTTTTCATTAACCAATGTAATGACAAGCAACTAGAGTCAGAATATATTATTGTAGAAAAAGAAATACTTGTACCTAGCGTGGAAAAGGTATTCGACACCGTTTACGAGCCTAAGCCGGTATACATAAAGGTCAAAGAGATAGACTCTACCTACTACGAAAAATACAACAGCTTAAAAGACCAGATGTCTAAGGACAGTCTGTTCAAAGAGTCTATAACTATAAACGAATACAACCAAGTTTTTGTAGATACCCTACAAACTATAAACGTATACAGTAAAACTAGGGGAAAGCTGTTAGAACAAAATGTAAAATATACAACTAATCCCTACTACATAACAGTAAGAGATAGTATCGAAATAAAAAAAAAGTCGAGTCTATCCGTAGGCTCCGAACTAGGCGTACCGACGGTACCATCGTTAAACGCAACACCCGTATTAAAAGCAAATTTAATTTTCACAAACAAGAAAGGGAACACATTTTCGGCATCTTATGACACAGAGGGTAGAGTGTGGATTGGAAAATCTTGGAAAATAAGACTTAGAAGATAATGGCAAGAATTAAGAACACAAATGTCTATATATTTGACACCGTACCAGAAGCATCTTCATTTTTAGTAGGGTCTGACCAAGGAGACGGTAGAATTACAAAGTCGTATAGAATAGATACCGTATTTGGTTTATTGCCAAGCTACGGCTATTTCACAGATGCACCGTCAGACGGACAACCATATTTACGACAAGATAATACTTGGGTAACGGTTCCTCCATCTGGCGTAGGTAGCGTGTTCTCTGTATTTGGCAGAACCGGTGCTGTAACGGGACAGGAGGCCGACTACGACTCTTTCTACTCATTATTGGGACATACACACTTAGAAGCGGACATAACCGACCTACAGGCTTATTTACTACCTTCTGACATAGGTACGACAGTACAGGCATACGACATAGATTTAGATAACGTTTCAGGTACTAACACAGGAGACCAATCGTCTATTGTGGGTATTACCGGAACAAAGGCACAATTCAATACCTCATTAACAGGCGGTAACTTTATGTTTGTAGGAGATGCACCTACGTCACACACTCACGTAGAGGCAGACATTACCGACTTACAAGATTATCTATTATCTGCGGACATAGATACGTTAGCTAAACTTAACGCTATACTTACCGGTAATACTTTAATAGATACAAACGATGCAAGATTGTCAGATGCCAGAACGCCTTTGACACACACTCACGTAGAGGCAGACATTACGGACTTACAAACATACTTAACGTCTGTCGACATATCGGATATCAATACTACCGGTACAGCTAGCGCATCCACTTGGTTGCGTGGTGACGGTACTTGGGGTACGATATTAGGAGGGGTGTCATCTGTGTTCGGAAGAACGGCAGCTATACTTGCCTTAGAGGAGGACTACGATGATTTTTATTCATTGCTAGGACACACTCATGTAGAGGCAGACATTACGGACTTACAAGCATACCTATTATCTGTTGACATAGCGGATATAAACACAACAGGTACTGCCAGTTCTTCGACATTTTTAAGAGGTGACGGCTCATGGCAAGTTGTTTCGACCAGTACAGATTGGGGAGATTTAGGAGGTACTTTAGCTGACCAAACAGATTTACAGTCTGCACTTGATGGGAAAGCTAATTCCTCACATACGCATGTAATAGCTAATATCACAGGGCTTCAATCCGCACTTAATGGTAAGCTTTCCACATCTGGTGGTTCAATCACAGGCAACTTAGGGGTAAAATCCCTTCAATCAGATTGGGTACAAACGGGAGGTAATCAAAGCAATGCAAACACAGTATTTTCTGATTATAATGTACCTGCTAGAGGATTATTGGTTACCTCCAATTCAACTTCATCAACAAACTACGCGTCTGGTTTTGGACAAACATTATTTATTAACGGTGGTAGTGATGGTCGTAATATGGCAATCTATAAACATTTTGGTGGTAATAATGATTATTCTCTAGGAAATTCAGAATCTGGGGCTTGGAATTGGAGAAAAATATGGACAGACGGTAACGATGGAGCAGGTAGTGGTTTAGATGCAGATACCGTAGATGGTTTACAGGCAAGTCAGTTTTTAAGAAAAGATGTAAGTGATACTATGACGGGAAATCTTACCGTTACTGGTACTATAACCGCAGAAGGTAGGATAACAGGGGAAGGTTCGATTCCTTTCGATTCAATAGGTACAGGTTTAATGTCAAATAATACGACACAAAACTACTGGGTAGCTAGAGATAGTGCAAATACACCTCTTTGGTACATAGGGACGGCATCTACTAGCAACAACGATGTAGTCATATTCAACTATGACGGAAATGCTTTCCTAAGAATAAAGGATGGTGGGGAAGAAAATGGACTGGAATATTACGACGGAAGTACTACCAGAACTGTATGGCACTCCGGTAACCAACCAATAACAACAACACCAACTGCCAATACCGTAGCCAGAAGGGATTATGCCGGTAGATTGAAAGCTGTAGAATTAGAGATTAATACTCTAAGGTTATATGACAGTAGTGACAGGCCCGGTCTGTTACAAACAAGGCCGTTGACAGCAGAACCTTATGCAGGTTTCCAGATAAGGGACAATCCTTCCAACCAGTACTGGTCGTTCATGGGTGATGATAATAATGTAGGGGTCTTTGATGATACCAACACCAAGTGGGTCTGGCTACATTATGAAAACGGAGGCACAGAATTTCATCATAACGGTAATGTAAGACTCACCACTACTAATGCAGGTATTACCATTACTGGAACAGCTACTGCCACTAACTTTATCCTATCATCCGATGAAAGGTTAAAGGAGAATATTCAAGATTTGGATATACCCCATATACCTACTGCATGGAAGTCATTTACCATGGGTGAGGATAAACAGATTAGGTATGGTGTAATAGCACAGGAATTAGAAGAAACTAACCCAGAGTTCGTAAGGACAGATGATGATGGGATGAAGTCCGTTGCCTATATAGATTTACTGGTAGCAAAATGTGCAGAACAGGATAAAAGGATTGAGATGTTAGAATCCAAGTTAGAACTTATTATTAAAGAATTAATGTAATGGCAGTACCAAATACAACAACCTTTAGTTTACAAGATGTAGTGGACGAGGTAAATCCTACAACTAACGATTTAGTCGATTGTATCTCGGATGCCGTAACAGCCTCTTATAATCCTACATATTTTACGGCACCTGCTACCAGTCTGTTGGAATTCAGGGATTACGATAATTCGGGGGGAGGTACCAATACCCTTAGTAGGAGTCCTAGTTACTTTTCCTTCGGATCAGGTGCTTCTAGTCAATCTTTCTCTGTAAGTTCAAACACAACTTGGAGTATTTCAGATAACGCTTCTTGGATAACTATAAGCGGAGCAAGCGGTTCTAACAATGATGCTAATATTATTTGCAGAGTAAGTGCAAACGGAACGGGAGGTTTTAGACTTGGTGTAATAGTAATAACAACGACATCAGGAACTCCTACACGCTCGTTAACAATAGGGGTAACTCAATCACCATGGCTTGAATAAAGTTATAAAACAAAAACAAAATGGCAAGAATATTTAGAACAGACATATACGATTACCAAACATTACCGACATTTGAAGACTATGTTATAGGAACAGACCCAGAAGATTCTAACAGAACTAGAAACTTTAGGATTGCCGACATCATAGGACTTGCTAATGGTACGGCAACTAATTTCACTACTTTATTTGATACTCCGGTAGACTATGTAGGTCAGGCAGGTAAAACTGTTATGGTTAATGGTACGGAAGATGGACTAATATTTGGGGAGTCATCTAACGACGAATGGGGTACTTCGAGAGATATTTCTATAGGCGTAACATCTAAATCCGTCAACGGTTCAGCCAATGTTACTTGGACGATTGATGAAATAGGTATTAGAAAGTCGGTAATCGATGCATTGAACATTGATGCCGATACATTGGATAGTTTAAATTCAACACAGTTCCTACGTAGTGATGAAAACGATACTATGACGGGAAATCTTACCGTTACTGGTACTATAACCGCAGGAGGTAGGATAAGTGCGGAAGGTACAGTACCGTTCATTTCGCTAGGTACGGGTCTAAGGGCAGATAATACGGCACAGAATTACATGCTTGCAAGAGATAGTGCAAATACACCTCTTTGGTACATAGGGACGGTATCGACTGCCAACAACGATGTAGCTATAAATAACCAAGACGGAGGGGCGCAATTATTAATAAAAGAGGGAGGGGATTTGAACGGACTGGAATATGGCGACGGTACAATTAGTAGAACTGTATGGCATTCAGGCAACCAACCAGTAGATGTACAACCGACAGCGAATACACTAGCCAGAAGGGATGCTGCCGGTAGATTGGAAGCTGTAGAATTAGAGATTAATAATACTATTAGATTATCGAACAGTGGTGACAGGCCCGGTCTGTTACAATCATGGCCGTTGTCAGTAGGGGCTTGGGCAGGTTTCCAAATAAGGAACAACCCTTCCAACCAGTACTGGTCGTTCTTAGGTACTGATACACAATGTGGGGTCTTTGATGATACCAATAACAAGTGGGTATGGCTACATAGTGAAAACGGAGGGATGCAAATATTCCATAACAATAATATAAGACTCACCACTACTAATGCAGGTGTCACCATTAATGGAACATCGACTGCCAATGATTTTATCCTATCGGGAGACGATGCTTACGATGAAAGTTCTTGGAACGGTAATTTAGAAGTCCCGTCAAAAAACGCAATACGAGATAAAATAGAGTCTCTTTCTCCCAATCATACAACCTACGTAGCAAGAATAACGCAATCAGGTACTTCTAATCCATCAGTGACTGCACTATATGATAACTCAAGTGGATATACTTGGAGAAGGGATGGCGTTGGTGTATACAGGATAATACCAACCGTAGGTGCAAACCACAACCCGGCTCGATGCCATGTAGTCTTTTCACAATGGAACAATTCGACCCAAGCTCGGAGTGCAAGAGTAGTACTTGACTCAACTTTTATACAGGTAGTAAGTGTTGACGGTACTACTATGGGGGACGGGTTGTTGAATGGAACTATTAAAATAGAACAATATTAACCCTTGATTAGAACCATCTACAAATATAAACGTTTCCGGCGTCTATTTTACGGATTAATAGTAGTTTGGAAGTACGAGTATTATGCTTATCTTTACATAATTAACTTAAATTAAACTATAATGGCAACAAAAAACTACAGAAAAATAACGGTAGGCGACAGTTTCTCGAACTGTATAGCTTATGTAAAGACTTACAAATACCTAAAACAAACTATCCAAATCACGGACATAGTTCCTAGCGATTCGGAAGGTATGTTGGATATCTACGTCAAATCAGCTACAGATAAAGACGCAGCCAAGGTATTATGGAAAAGCGTTTCAGAAGAACACATACTAGAAGCAGAGTATGATTTAAACTTCGAGTAAATGAAATCCACAATATATTTTTTAGTACGAGTTGAAGATTCTTATAACAACTACGTAGAACTAGATAATGGCACAAAATTCTCAACAAACAATTCTATAGATAGCGTCGAACACGTTAATCGTGTGGGCAAAGTAATAGATGCCCCTAAAGGAGTTATTGTAGACAAAGGAGATTTCCTATTATTCCATCACAATATTTGTCGTCAATCATGGGGAGCAAAAGGTAAAAAAAGACCTAGTGTATTCGCCATGGACGAGAATGTATTTTTTGTACCGGTTACAGAAATATTCATGTACATGAAAGAGGGGGAGGATAAATGGAACGCATTAGCACCATTTGTCTTTATAGAACCTATTCCGGCAGGTACAATAAAACTATCCAACGGCCTAGAGGTCGAAGAAGATAGCTACAGGGGAATGAAGCCCTTAATAGGTAAAGTAGCCTACCCAAATCAACAACTTATAGATAAAGGGGTAAAAGAGGGAGACACGATAGCTTTTCAAGAAAACAGCGAACACGAGTACGAACTTAAAGGAAAGACGTATTACAAAATGCGTAACCAAGATATTTTAGCAACTTTATGAGAGGACTCTCTGCCGATATTCAAGAAGCATTAGAAATTGTAATTGACGGACTTGATTACAAAATGGAGGTAGACTTTATCGAGCCAGATAAGGTCAAAGCTTCTATGGACTCTAAGCTAGTATCGTTCAGAACTGCAAAAGAGCTATTATCTAAGTGGGTAAATAGCCCTAACGCACCGTCAGACCATAAATTCAGCTTCTATGTTGAACGTTTGATAGGTTCGGGGAACGACTCCATCAAAATACTTAGAAAGGCCCTTAGAGCGCCTATAGATTATTCTACACTAGAGTCACACAAACACAAACTAGCAGCGCAGACAAAATTATTGGTTCTTAACTCTATAACAGAGTTAGAGTCTTCGTTAATAGAACTTGAACATCAGTACGAAACAGGTACAGTTACACTCCAAGAATCCGAATTTAAGAGGGGTTTTGCGGAGAAGTTCGCATACGGAGAGTTTTTTCCTATAAAGAACTACTATAAAAAATGGTACAACGAAGAAGAGGATGCCATAGTAATAGACCCAAAGGGTTCAAGAGGTGAAATAATTGAATTAGACGGACTAAAAATACAACTACCTCACCCACCAAGGGACAGAAAGGATATACTATTTCACGATAAGCCTAAAAGAGACCAGTATTGGATAAGAGAGAAAATGCCTAAAGGCCTTACCCCGGACAATACCGACCCTTATATGGACTATATAATGGAAGAGTTCAGACGTAGACGAGAGGGAGTATGGTTTTACAACAATGGTACACCCACTTGGCTATCTCCTAGACACTATATGCAGCTACAATGGGGCCGTATGTTCGATGACGGGATATACCCAAGCTACAGGCAAGCACAATTATTACTATACTACCACAAGGAAGCCTGCTACATAGATAAAAGGTCTATGGGACAAATATTTTTAAAGTCCCGTCAGACTGGATATACCTATGGAATGATGTCAGACTCTTTAGAACTTATAACAAGAGTTAAAGGTGCCAGAACGGGGCTAACATCTATGACGGACGACGACGCCAGAAAAGCGTTCAACAAATTATCATATACATTCCAAGAGTGGCCTTTCTTCTTTCAACCTATCACTAAAGGTAAAGCGGATTCCCCTACTGGACTAAACTTCGGTAAGCCATCCAACTCCACTAAAGAGGAGAAAAAGAAAAAAAACACATCTACGGATGGCTATATAAATAGTGAAACTGATTTTGAGGCTACTAAAATTAAGGCTTATGATGGTCAGCACATGAAATTATACATTGGGGACGAGTCTGCCAAGTGGGATAGAGCGTCTTATATCGAACACCTTAACACACTATTGCCTACTACTTTCCGTGGTGGACGTGTTGTGGGTAAAGTGTTCTTAGGTTCTACCATGGGTAAACTTGACAAAGGTGGAGAAGATTTTAAAGTGTTATACAAAAACTCTAAGGTAGCCGATAGACAACCATCTGGGTATACCTCAACTAAACTGTATTCCTACTTTATGCCGGCATATACCAACTACGAAGATTGTATTGATATCTATGGTAAATGTTGGACAGAAAACCCACCAAAAGGTACTCTTAATACTTTTGGAGACCCAATAAGAAAAGGTTCTATACAAGCTATTAAAGAGCTTTATGCAGATGCTAAGAACCAGGGAGATGTGGCCCTAAATGCCGCTTACCGTGCATTCCCTATGACAGAGGCTCACGCCATGAGAGACGAGGCCGATGCCTGTGTATTCAACTTAACAAAGTTAACCGACCAATGGGATCATAACGAAGAGCTAAGCATCGATAAGCCATTATATACAAAAGGTAATTTTAAATGGGAAGGCGACGTAAGATTCTCTAAAGTAGAATTTGTACCGGATAAATACGGTAGATTCAAAGTTTGGTGGATGCCTAGTCAAGTAGACGATACTCAAAAACTAAGAAACAATGTAAAGAAGATAAGAAACTTGTATACCCCTATGAACGACTACGGTTGTATAGGAGTGGATTGTTTTGGTTCGTACGTACAAGGAAAAAATAAAGCATCTAAAGGAGCAGCACACGCCTACACAAAGGCTAATAGCTATGGCGTGCCTGCAAGAAAGTTTCTATTCGAGTACATAGATAAACCTGCAACACAAGATATTTTCAACGAGGATATCTTTATGGCAGCTTGGTTCTACGGACTACCTATACTAGCGGAGAACAACAGGAGAGATTTTGTAAGATATCTATTCAACAACTTGGCTAGACCATTCTCTATGAACAGGGTCGACAAAACTAAACTAGACGGAGATGACCTTGTATTGGGAGGACAACCTATGCAGAGTAAAGATATACTTGATGCACACGAAAACGGTATCAGAAGCCATATACAACATCACTTAGGAGAGTCAACAGTGCCGGACGGTATAAAATATAGACCAGAAGGAACCATGGGAACCATGCCATTCAACGACACTATTATGGATTGGATGAAATTTAACCCTAATGCCAGAACTGCTCACGATGCTACAATATCTAGCGGGTTGGCCATAATGGGATGCAACAAAGAGAAATACGTACCTAGACCAAAGGGTAATGACCCTAAAAAGAACAGGTCTTTACTTAGAACCTACAGTAATAAAGGAATAACAAGTACCTTTAAAAAAGAGAGGGGAAAAAATTAGTATATTTGTAAGTAAATATCATACAACAGAATGGCAAGAAAGAAATCATATTTAAAAGTAGCTAACCACAGAGTTACACCAAACCCGTTTGCTAGCTCCGAAGAAAAGGCTAGCGACGAGTACGGCCTACAGTTCGCCAAACTTATAGAGCATGAATGGTTCTTTATAAGGAGTGGCAACACGGCAAATCAATTCTACGATAAACGTCTTAGAATGGACGAGCAGAGGAAGTATGCCCGTGGAGAACATGATACTGGATTAGTAAAAAAACTTATTACTGACGGTACCGGTGGCGAATCATACACTAACTATGATTGGAGGCCGATTCAAATTCTTCCTAAATTTATAAAACTAGTAGTTAACCAAATGACGGAGCGTCTATACGAAATAGATGCCCAAGCCGTTGATGGTATATCTCAAGGATTGAGAGACGAGTATAAGGACATATTAAAAAAAAATATGTACGCCAAGCAAATGTTGACAGACGCTAAAGAACTTTTAGGAGTGGACTTAACGCCTGCCGGCATAGGCGAGATTCCTGATAGTGATGCAGAAATCGACCTACACATGAAACTACAGTATAAGCCCGCCATCGAAATAGCGATAGAGCAAGCAATTAAATATACCTTAGAATTAAACGAGTACGACGAGACTCAAAAAATGATGCTTAAAGATTTAGTTGAAATAGGTGTGGCTGCATTGCACCACAGAACCGACCCAACTAAAGGCATCGTTGCAGAATATAGAGACCCTGCCGACATGGTTTGGGCCTACCCGACCAGAAGTAATTTCGACAATGTAAACTACTACGGAGTTGTTAGGAGACAAACAATCAGCGAAGTAGGTAGACTAGCAGGTAAGAAATTCACTCCGGACGAATTAGAAAAATATAAAAACGTATCAAACGAATGGCAAGGCTATAACCGTATATCAAATGAATTTTGGTATAGGGGAGAAGACCTACCTAACAGTATGGTAGACGTACTTGACTTTACGTTCAAGACAACCAAGAGAAACGTATTTAAGAAAAAATACAGAAGTAATGGTAGCTATTCTATAACAGAAAAATCATCGGACTTCATAAAAACACCAGAGCAACTAGCTAAAGAGTCAGAACAAGGGTTCAAAGACTACGACATTTTAGAAGATGTACAAGAGGTTTGGTACGAAGGTTCTCTAATCTTAGGTACCGATATGATATTCAACTACAGAGAATGTAGCAACATGGTAAGGCCAGAAGGTTTTATAAACAATAAAGTTTCTTCAAACTATGTAGTTTATGCACCAGAACTTTACCAAGGTCGTATTCAATCTTTAGTTGATAGGGTTATACAATATGTAGACCAACTACAACAAATTCAAGTTAAGATACAACAATTCGTAGCCAAGGCCAAGCCTAACGGTATTTGGATCGACGTTGACGGACTACAGGAATTAGACCTAGGAGACGGTAACTCGTTCGACGCATTAGACCTTATTAGATACTACGATGAAACAGGTAACTTACTTGGTACATCTAGGCTATCCGATGGAGGTTACAATAACGGATCATTGCCTATCAAAGAGTTAAACAACGGAACCATGGCAGGACTAGAGCAATTAATGAATGCTCACAACTTCCATTTCCAAATGTTCAGGGATTCTATTGGTATAGGACAAGGTGCTGACGGTGCCTTACCTGACCCAAGAACATCTAACGGAGCTTTAGAACAGCAACAAACATTATCTAACGTTGCCACTAGGTACGTACTAGACTCTCAATTAAAAATAACACAATATTTAGCCAACGGTTTATCTCTAAGGCTAAAAGATATATTCAAGTACTCTAACTTAAAGAACGCTTACATAAATTCTATAGGTAGGGTTAACGTAGATGTTTTACAATCGATTCAAGATTTACACTTACACGATTTTGGTATTACTATTAAGTTAAAACCAGATGCACAGGATAGAGCTATGCTAGAAGCTAACATACAAGCTGAAATAGCATCAGGTAATCTAGGTACAGAAGATGGGATAGATATTAGAAAAATATCCAACATCTCTGTGGCCAACGAAATGCTTAAAGTCAGAAAAGACAAACGTATAAAAGAAGCCCACGCAAGGGAACTTGAAAAAATAAAAGCTAACGGAGAAGCTAGCGCTCAAGCAGCTAAGGTAGCATCCGATTCGAAGAGAGAGGAAATTTCTTTTGAAACAGAAAGCAAACTTAGGTTAGAAGAGTTTAAAAGAGAATCCGATAAGTTGAAATTACAATCAGAACTAGAGGCCAAGAGGTTGCTAATGGCAGATGAATATTACTACCAAACAGGAATACAAACTGAAATAGCTAGTAATAAAAGGGCTGACGACGCTTATAAAGAAGACCGTAAAGACACTCGTACAGCTATTCAAGCTACACAACAAAGTAAAATGAAAGCAGAGCAAAGTAAGGACGGGGGCGGTAAAGCAATCGACTTTAAATCAGCACACGCTACCATGACGGGAGAGATTGGCATGGACGATTTTAGGGTGTAAAAAATAGCATTCAATTTTATTCGTAGATTTGTAACATAAGTAAATAAACTAAATTAAATTCAACATGGCATTATTCAAGAAGAAAGGTGATAACCTTAGTCGAGCAGGTGCAATATTAGATATATTGGCCCCAAAAGACGCAGTAGATACACCACCAGTTGACGTACCACCAGTTGATACGCCACCTATTGAAGAACAACAAATTGACACACCGCCAGTAGTAGATACACCACCGGCAAACATAGATACACCACCAGTTGACGTACCACCAGTTGATACGCCACCCGTGGAAGGAGAAGAGCCTACGGGAGGAGTTGCAACCCCACCAGTAGTACCTGAACCACCAGTAACACCGGAGCCAGTAGTTCCACAAAGTGCAGAAGTAACAGAGGAACTGTTATTAACCAAACTTAGCGAGAAGCTAGGTAGAACGGTTACTAACTTTGACGAGTTGACTCCAAAAGAGGCAAACATCGACCCCGAGTTAAAACAACTGCAAGAGTGGAAAGAAAAAACCGGATTACCTTTATCAGAATGGTCTAATTACACTAGAGACTTTTCTAAGATGGGAGACATGGATATAGCAAGAGAGACTCTAGCTAAACAATATCCTAACTTCACTAAAGAAGAGTTAAACTATGAGTTACAGAGATTCTCCTACGACGAGAATGTTGACGACGAAAGTGATAAGATTAAAAAGAGTATCGAACTTAAAAAATTCGCTGCCGAAGGTAGAGGAAAGTTAGAGGCTAATAGATTAGAGTTGGCAAACTCTACTCCACAAGCTGTACTAACGCAAGAGCAACAAGATGCAATAGCATTGGCCCAACAAGTACGAGCGGATAACCTGACTTCTACACAGAAGCAAGACGCTTATAATATAGGGATAACGCAAGCATCGACAAGCCTTGAAGCAATTGATTTGAAATTGTCCGACGATTTAACCATCAAGTATAATATACCTGTTGAAGTTAAAAAAGGTCTTCCAAAGATGGTAGCAGAAATGCCACATTGGTATAATGAAGACGGAACGTACAACCATTCAAACGTTGTTAAAGATGTTGCTAAAGTGACCAATTTTGAAGCAATGGTCAAAGCAGCTTTCGAGCAAGGAAAGTCTGTAGGAGCCGAGTCAAGGATCAAAGCCGGAGGTAATATTACCATCGACGGAATCCCCAACCAAGCCCCTGCTTCAAAACCAAAAGGAAACGTATCCGACGTTGTAAGTAAACTCACAGGAGCGAAAACAGGCAGTAAGTTACGTTTCAGAACAAAAAAATAAGAAACAACAACTATAAACAATCATTAAACAATGGCATTAGCATCAACACCAACGTACGCAATCAGCCCTAGTGCAGTTAAGGCCCCTAGCCAAACTAACTACATCGACATCTTCGATTATACTTCACAGTATGCGCCAGATGCTTACGAACAATTAATTTCTATCTATGGAGACCAGTCTCTTATGGGTATGATTTTCGAACTAGGGAGCGAAGAGGCTATCTCTTCTGACCAGTACATCTGGACTGAAAAAGGCCGTCTTCACACTTCTTACGAATCAGTAGGACGTAGTGGTAACGTTTTTACACAAGCAGGACACGTATTCCGTGCCGGTGAAGTAGTAGCGGTATCCGGTAGCTCTAATTTCCAATTAGGACGTATTACTGCCGTAACAACAGACACTTTTACAGCCCTACCTTACAAGGCAGCAGGTTGGTCAGTAGGAACAACAGGAATCAAAGCATTCATCTCTCACAGTGAATTTTTGAAAGGTTCTGGCCCTATGGACGGAAGCTTAGAAACTGACTTTACAATACTTAACAACAAGACTATTATCGAGAGAGATAACTATCTTGCATCTGGTTCTGAAATTACTCAAGACTCTTGGGTACAAACGGACAACGGTGGATTTGTATGGTACTTACAGTCTGAACTGGACGGAAGACGTAGATTTGAGGACAGAATCGAATTAGGTTTACTACAAGGTGAATCAGCAGAAGCAGGTTCAGAAGCCGGAGCAGCAGGTTTTGACGGTACAGAAGGACTTTTTGAGTCCGTACGTATCAGAGGTAACGTATTCGACGGTCTAGCAACAACACTTGCAGATTGGGACACAATCTTGAAGCGTTTCGACGCACAAGGTAAAATCCGTGAATATATGTTCTACGTAGACAGAGACCAATCTTTAGCTATCGATGACCTTTTAGGTGCATTGAACGCAGGTTACTCTGGTGGTATTTCTTTCGGTATGTTCGACAACAGCGAGGACATGGCCGTAAATCTTGGATTCCAAGGATTCAGAAGAGGTACTTACGACTTCTACAAATCTGACTGGAAAGTCTTAAATGACCCTACTCTTTTAGGAGCAGTAGCACCGGCAGATGGAAAAGTACGTGGACTATTGGTTCCTTACGGAGACCAAGAAGTTTACGACGGAACTAGCCCAATGGCTGACCGTATCACTAAACCTTACTTGTCTATCAAGTACAGAGTTAAAGGTGCGGAGAACAGACGTCACAAAACGTGGATTACAGGTTCAGTTGGAACTAACGCCCCAACAGATGGTAACGACCACATGAGAGTTCACCACTTGGCAGATAGAGGTGTATGTACCGTAGGTGCAAACAACTTTATGATTTTCGAGGGCGAGTAATCAACATCATAATAATAGGGGAGTTTAATCGCTCCCCTTTTTTTATTATCTTTATATTTATAATTCAAACTTAATTTAAACTAAAACAAAATGGCAACAAAAAGAGCTACAACAGCCAAGAAGACCGTCGTTACAGAACGAAAGGCAAAGAATTACAGACTACTAAGGTACCAACCCCTTACATTCACCTTAAAGGTTGGAAGAAACAACTCACTTTTAGTACCAGATGAAAATACAGGATATACTCGTGCAATAAGACATTGCCCCGGAGAAAGGTCTATATTCGTTGACGAGCAATCGGAAAGTGCGGTAGTCGTTCCTATCATTTTCTTAAAAGGACTATTAGAGACTAAAGAATCAGACGTACTTACTCAACAATTCTTAGATGTACACCCTAAAAACGGTGGAGTATTTGAACTAATAGATACAGCAGCAGACGCTACCGATATCACAGATATGGAAGAATTGAAGATAGACGTTAAACAAGCTATCCGTGCCAAAGCTAAAGAAGATACCGGAATAGAAGAATTAAGGATAATTACCTCCGTTCTTATCAGCAACGCATCGGAAGCAGCTAAGATGGAATCTTCGGAAATCAAGAACTCACTTTACTCATTAGTAGATGAAAACGTTAACCGTTTCGTTGACGACAACGGAGAAGTTAGCATTTTCGACGACTTAGAAATCAAGAGAGCAGCTATTACACAGCACGCATTTAACTCCGGTAAAATCCAAGTTAGTGCCGACGGTGGTAAAGTAATGTGGGCCGATAACAAGGCTACAATCTGCCTTATTCCAATAGGACAAAGCCACTTAGATTTCTTCTCTAAGTTCTTAGGAACAGAGGAAGGGTTACAAGTAGCGGTAGAGATATCCAAACGATAATCCCTTAATTATTAATATGACAAGCCTCCTTTTGGGGGCTTTTCTTTTTTTAGTATCTTTACGTTACTAATAAAGAGATAAAAATATGATTAATAACGCCTACGAATTACTAAAAACCATACTTAACAAAGAGCTTAGGGGTAACGTCACACCAACGGAATACAACCTTATAGCTAAACAGGCCCAAGAGGAGATATTCAGAGGATATTTTGAGGACGAGGCCAGAGATAAGTACAAGGAAAAAAGAGGCCTTTCAAGTAAAGGCTATGCAAACCTATCTTTAAATCAAAGACAAAGGATAGACCAGTTTTCAAAAAGAGCTGTTCTTACCTATAGCACACCTAATTTTGTGTTACCTACAGACCTTTACTTTATAAAAGATTTTGGTATAGATGCCAACGGAACTGTAGTAGAGGAGATGGAAGGACAGTATGTATCTTTTTTAGGTAAATCATTAGCTGCCCCATCTACAATATTCCCGACATACGAGCAAACCGGAAACTTACTTACTATTTCACCTGCAACTATAGTGTCAGGAGTCAATTGTAGGTACGTAAGAACGCCTTTAGACCCTAAGTGGACATACACAGTAGTTAGTGGCGTAGAGCTTTACAATCCCTCTGCAAACGACTTCCAAGACTTTGAACTACATACATCTGAATTTTCTAATCTTGTGATAAGAATGTTATCCTACTTTGGAATAAACATAAGGGAAGCGGAGATTATGCAATATGCAGAGGCCCTCAAACAAGTAAGAAAAGAAGTAGAAGAACAATAAAAAATAAATAATGGCTTTACCTAATTTTACAAATTTAGATAATTACTATGACGACGTTTCGCAATTCGGTGATTATCAATACAGCACTCTCGAAGAGATAGTCAACAACTTTATGTTCGAGCAAGACGATGATTCGTATGTAGCCCATACGGACAGGGGTCGTGTTGCCATATTCGGAAAAAAAGGAGTAAGAGAACTATACTACGACGTAGTTAATGAAATAATTTCCATAGAACTAGACCTAGACCCATCTCTTATAATCCCATTACCACACGATTACATAAACTATGTAAGGATTTCGTGGGTAGACCAAAGAGGTAAAAAACACCCACTAGCGTTTGACAGAAGCTACAACCTAGCGCAGGCATACTTACAAGATGATAATTACGATTTCTTATATGATATAGACGGTGATATCCTTAAAGGTAGCCACATACAGAATACAGTAGAGTCTAATCCTATAATTGCAAACGAAGATGCAGACCTTATAGCAAACTTTACTCAAAGGGGTTTCAACGTAGATAGGTCTAAGATATTTAAAAATGGTAGCTTCATAGTAGACAAGACACAAGGGGTTATACAATTTTCTTCCATAGTTACCGGAAGGACTATAGTACTAGACTACCTAAGCGACGGACTATTCCAAAGAACCGACGACGAAATAAGAGTACACAAATTTGCAGAAGAAGCACTCTACGCATACATCTACTTCAATCTTATAAAAAGAAAGAGGTCTGTTGCCGAAAGAGAAAAAATCAGAGCAGAGCAAGATTGGTACAATCAAAGAAGATTGGCCAAGAAAAGAATCTCTCCTATAACATACGATAATGTTAAACAAATCCTCAAAGGTAATTCTAAGTGGATCAAAGACTAATAAATGAGCGAATTTAAAAATACTTTCTTAGCCGGAAAGATGAACAAAGACATAGACTCAAGGTTAATGCCAGATGGCGAATACCGAGACGCTCTTAATGTCAAACTTTCAAACTCTTCCGGTTCAGATACAGGTGCAATAGAGTCTGTGCTTTCTAACGAGCAATTGACTACATTGTCATTAGGAACTACTGTAAATACTGTTGGAGCATTTTTCGACAATAGCGCAGGTATGATATATTGGTTCACTACATCAGAGCTAGGAGACTACGTAATAGAGTACGACACTATACTTGATACGGCAGCAATAGTTTTAAGTGATACCGGTACAAGAGTACTTAATTTTAACGTCAATAACTTAATTACGGGCGTTGGGGTTATAGTAGACACAGACAATAACAAAAGGATTCTTATTTGGACAGACGACCTAAACCCTATACGTGCTATCAACATAGCAACGGCAAAGACGTATGCCACAAATGGATTTTCAAACGAACAGATAAATCTTTATAAGAGGCCGCCCCTGTCGCCACCTACACTTACACTATCAAACACCCCTACAGAAAACGAGAACAACATAACCGAAAGGTTTTTAAGGTTCTCGCACAGATACAGGTATGTTGATGGAGAAATTAGCGCATTATCTCCCTTTACGGAAACAGCTTTTTTACCTAAGAACTTTAGGTATGACTACGCTGTGTCTTCTAATGAGGGTATGGTAAACAGATTTAACGAGGCTACCATTGGATTCAATGTTGGCCCTGCCGAGGTTATAGGTGTTGATATCGTTATGAAAGAGTCTAACAGTAATACTGTATTCTTGGTACAGGCCTTTGACAAAGACGAACAAGATTGGTCTGACGACTCTACACAATCTTTTAAGTTTAACAACAACAAAATATTTACGGCCTTAGCCGACGACCAACTAAAAAGGCTTTACGACGCTGTACCACTAAAAGCTAAAGCCTTAGAATTAATAGGTAACAGGATAGTAATAGGTAATTACACAGAAGGATATAATATAACCAAAACCAATGCCGGAGGAACTAAGATAAAAATAGACTTTACGGTAGATCACAGCGCAAGCACAATAAACTCTGGGAGTGCTTCTGAAACAATGAAGAGTAATAGGGCATACGAGATAGGTATAGTTTACCTAGACGAGGACGGGCGTATGAGTACAGTACTTACAAGCCCTTTAAATACTACGGCCATACCTAATAGCGATTCCAATAAAAAGAACGTACTACGGGTTACGGTTAACAACGAAGCACCATATTGGGCAACCAAGTACAGGTTCTTCTTAAAACAAACTAGGGTTAACTACGAAACAATAGTACCATCTTTATTTTACAGGGACGGTGTATTTGCATGGCTTAAACTAGAGGCCGACGAAGCCAACAAGTTCAAGGTGGGAGATTTCATTTACGTAAAATCAGACAGCTCTGAAATACTTGAAGATGCTATTCAAACTAGAGTATTAAACATAGTAAATCAACCAGAAAACTTCTTAGAGGATGATGACGTACTTACAGTAGAACAGGTATCAGGAACATATTTCAAAATAAAGCCAGAAGGGTTTAGGATAAGTGTGGAAGACTTTACTACTTATAACTTCACTAGCTTTGGTTTTAGAACAGGTAATACACCAAACAACATACTTGTTGCTTCTGGTGCAACCGAGTCATACAAAGAGACTCCGGTATACTACGGTACAGGAGGTTTAGACGACTGTAGGTTATCTGGTGGTCTTTATACAGGAGATACGGATATAAGATATCAAATAGAAATAGTAAGCCTAGGTCTACCCGATTCATTTAGGTGGAGAGAAGGCGACGAAGATGATTGGAGCGCAGATATCCCTATTACAACGAGTAGTCAAGTTCTTAGTAACGGAATAGCTATAACGTTTAGTTTCTCTACTGGACATAATTTATCCGATAGATGGGTTATCTCTGCAAAATCAGAAACTATAACACAGGGTTGGGACGTAGGTTCAAGCTCTCTTATAGACAACAGAATCATAGTAAGTTACCAAGGGCCACAACCGGAGGTGGAGCAGATTTTAGGGGGTACTCAAATAACTATAACTTATGACGATACTGGTAGTAGCGGTTCAACAGGCCAAATAAAGTTTACACAAACGTTTGTATCTAGTGGTACATACTCTAACTTAGAGGAGTGGTTCTATGGAGATAGTATTATAGATACAATAGAATACCCTACAACCTTAGATAGGGTTATATTTAGAAGAGGTACAGTAATTAAGCATAATCCGCCACAACAGTTTGAACTAGACGGAAGATATTCCGGTATAGCTCCTAGAGAGCCTATGTGTATGTTATTTGCATCTAGTTACAGGGTAATCAACAACGAGACCGGTAGAGCTAATGCAAGTATAGAAATACTTACGCTTAAAAGCCCATTAATATTCGAGACTATTCCATTAAATATAGACGAAAGTTTCTTCTATGAAATTGGTAGGACTTACGACATATCTTCTGGTGCTACAAAATACCACCAAGGTTTCAACGGTAGTGACCAGAACCAGACCGTAGGGCAGCCTGCGATATTGAACTTAAACGTTTTCAACGCATTCTCTTGGGGTAATGGATTTGAGAGTTATAAAATAAAAGACAGGTTTAATGAGAGGTCTATGTTTATTGACACTAGGCCATCTCTTGATATAGAAAAATTTAAACAGAATAAAAGAATAGCAGACCTTACGTACAGTAAGCCTTTCGAGCAATCAACAAACTTTAATGGCATAAACGAGTTCAATTTGTCTACCGTTAACTTTTTACCAATGGATGACAAGTATGGTAGTATTCAAAAACTATTCTCTGCCGACACTAATTTAGAGGTGTACCAAGAAAATAAAGTACACACGGTACTTTTCGAAAAGGATATACTATTTGATGCAGGCGGAAACGGTGTTGTAAGAGAGGTAACTAACGTATTAGGTAGTACACCTTCTCCATGGGCAGGAGAGTACGGTATTTCTACACACCCAGAGAGCCACGCTTTCTACGGTAATATGAGATACTGGTGCGATGTCCGTAGGGGTACGTTACTTAGACGTTCTCAAGACGGTATAACCGAAATAAACAAAGGTCTATCCGACTTCTTACAAGACTCGTTTAGAAATAACCCGTCTACTAGAAAGTTCGGAGCTTTTGACTTACATGACAAAGAATACGTATTTGTAGATGCAGGCCAATATACTGTAGGTTATAACGAAGGTGTAAAAGGATTCCCTTCATTTTACTCTTATCAACCTCAATGGATGGGTTCTCTTAATAATAAGTTTTACAGCTTTAAGAACGGACAACTATACAGGCATTACGACGAATCGAATCCTGTTAGAAACCGTTTCTATGGAAATGATTACAACTCTACTGTAAAGGTTATTGTGAGCGCTGCCCCGTCTGAAATAAAGGTTTTAAAGAATCTTATAATAGAGGGTAACAAGCCGTGGGCCACTACGGTAAAATCTTACTTAAACGACGAAACAATCTCTGTAACGCAGAGTACTGTGGGAATTGCAGAGTACCTACGTAAAGAAGGTAAGCTGTACGCTTATGTGAGACGTAACGAACTTACCGGAGACCTTACGGCTAAAAATGCCTTTGGGTTAGGTGAAATCAGTTCGATAGCGTCCCTAGTGTTGACTATGAAAAATACAATACACACCTCGTTAGCTATAGGAGACGAAGTTTATAATGCTACACCAACTCTAGTAGGTACGGTTACGGCAGTAAATAGGACGGCTAATACCGTTACATTGACTTCTGTAGGTTCATTAAGTGCCAACGACTTTATACTTGCTCAAAAATCAGGTAGAGTAGAGGGTAGTGAGATAAGAGGATATAACTTTGAAATAGATTTAGTAGATAGTTCAAACACAAGAACAGAGCTATACGCACTAGGTACAAATATGTTCAAAAGTTCGCCATCATAACTTGGTAGATTAGTAATAATTTCGTATATTTAGTTATGCAAGAAATACAACAAATTAAGTCTAAATTCGACGTTACTATAGAACCTAAAGAGGATTTTTATCCTACTTATGAAAACTGGTGTGCAATCAGGGAATTTCCCTGCATACCTATAAGACAAATTGACACGGTATTCGTCTGCTTTTTAAAAGGCGTTGCCGTGTACAGTTGTTTTTTTTGGAACACTAATTCTACATTTGCGGTAGTAGGGTTTCCATTTAGTAATCCGCACGTACCCTTTGACGAAAAGAAAGGGGGACTGACACACTTGTTCGGTCAAATAGCATCAATGGCAAAGAACGGAGGCTACGAAATACTTTGGACTACATCAGATACGCCTAAAGTTATTGAGAGTATGTTGGATAATGGTTTCAAAGTAGCGGACACTAAAGTTGACCAGTACTATAAGAGACTCTTTTAATGTACGAGTTTTTTCCGTATTTTTGTATAAATAAAACAACTAAACCAATATGGCAATAGCAGCAGCAGGTGTAGCAATAGTAGGGGGTGTAACTCAAGCGGTAGTTTCCGCAAAGAGGGCCAATAAGATTAGCGACGCTATTAAAAACTACGAAAGACAAGATTTAACCAACGCCTATGAGAACACTAGGGTAAGTACTCTTTCAGCAGAGCTTCAACAAGAGGAGTTAGCTAGAGCTACTGCAAGTAGTGTACAAGCTCTTAGGGCCGGAGGAGTACGTGCCGTAGGGGCAGGTTCAGGTAGCGTTCAAGCAGCAAATATAAATGCAGCTAGAACTATAGGCGCTGATTTGGATATGCAACAAAAAAGAATAGAAGACCTTAGAGCGACCGACGAAGTTCGTATACAACAAGCTACAGAAGTAAGAGAACAAGCCGATTTAACAGGTATGGGTAATGAACTGAATACCCAAAGACAGAATACTACTAATGGGATAAATACTGCCGTCTCGGGAGTAGGTTCGGCCTTTAGCGCTATAGGTGCAATGGGAGGAGTAGGTTCAAAAATACCTAAAGTAAGTGCAGTAAAAACTACTACTCAAGGGCTAACAACAGCAAAACCACAAGCACCAATATACACAGGATAAAAATGGCGATACCTAAAGGAAATTACGCAGCTTATCAACAAACTACACCCACTAAATTCAATTTTGGTGAGGTGGCAGAGGACGTTGCGGTAAGAGAGCAAGCGCAAAAAGATAGAGTAGCTGCCCAAGAAAAAGAAAGATTAGAGAGGCAAGAAAAAATAGCTAGTAGTTATAAATCAGACGCATCTACACTTACAGACGTTATAACAGGTACAGACTCCGTAGACCAAGCCTTTATAAGAGGGGTTAGTAGTGCTTCCGATAAGTTACTAGAGATATACAAACAAATAGAAAAGAACCCTTCTTTGGCAAACGATCCAGAGACTATTATGAAAATAGGGAATCTTAACAATTATTCTAAATCTTTGTCCACCTCCTCTCAAGGGATTACGGATTTCAATATTAAACTTGCAGAGGGTGTACAAGACGGGAGCCTATCCGGATGGAATAAAAAATATCTTAATGTGGCCGAAAGCATCTACGGAAAAGCTAACCTAGAAATAGGGGTAGATGAAAAAGGTAGGGCAATAGGTTCAACCATACAACTTGACGATGACGGAGAACCCGTTCTTGACCAAAACGGACAACCTATACTAGAGGATTTACAGTTACCACAAAAAATGATGGGACAAAGTTTTCCAGAGTTAGTACCAAACTACAATATGGCTGCCGACGCTCAATCTATAGGTAAAGAATTAGGTACAAGAGTTAAAGGGGGTGTTGTAGGGTCTTTCGGTACTACTAAGAGCCAGACTTGGGAGGATATAAAGGAAGATGCCAGAGAACTTGTAAAAAGCCACCTAGGTTCTGCTAAACAACCTAGCGTAAAGGCTAAGTCAATATGGTACGATGTTATGGGCAACGAACCTAAAGACCTAGAAGAAAATGACATGGCAATGATAGAAGAGACATACCTCAACTCTATTAAGCCTTTTTATGATAGTGTAGTAGAGAACAGCATAGATTTTTCAGCTAGAAATGCAGCTAATAAAGAAGCCAACAGGAAAAAAGAAGAGGAGGCAAAAGAGAAAGTCGTGAAGGCTATATCAGATTTTACCCTTATTACCGACCAAGATGGAAATCTAAAAGTAGAAGAGTATATAGGAGTAAAAGGAGACATAAGAGGTGAAGCAGTTCAATTTGCATTACCTACCGATTCAAAGACCAAGCAGTCAAATGTTACGGTAATGGGGCCACAAGGAACTAGAATGGAGGTTACTAAAGTAATCTTATTGGATTCAGGGGAACTGGCCTACGAAGGATTTGAGTATCAAGGTAAGGCTACGGGCCAATCCCTTGACCCAGATGCGGTAGACCTATTCGATAAAGGAACAGGTAAGTTATCTAACGACGTTAAAAGAAAGAAAGTCGGTGGAGGAATGGATAAGAACGATGATGTACTTACATCAGTAGCTAAAGCCTACGGATTAAGAAATGAAGGAGAGCTTAAAGCCTTATTAAAAAATAAGAAAGACAACTATAAAAAAGGAGGAGCCTCTAAGTCAGGTAAGCCGACAGCACAAGAGTTGATAGACAAGTATAAGAAAGGGTAATTCAAATT
>Ga0136588_1000069_pt1 | contig 37090 bp, 55 predicted proteins | sample AntRauMFilla1564_FD_104782 | JGI IMG/M metagenome (GOLD analysis project Ga0136588, IMG submission 104782) | Saline lake microbial communities from Rauer Islands, Antarctica - Metagenome Filla 1 #564 | ecosystem: Environmental > Aquatic > Non-marine Saline and Alkaline > Saline | place... | reverse complement strand
ATCTAACAATAAAAATTAAAGGATTTATTTTTATTTCCTGCGGAAGGCTTTTAAAATTAACAAAAATAAAAAACGTATAAAATGAAAAAATCAGAAAAATTAAAGATAGAAAAATATTTGATTTCAAAGTTATCAGGCTTATTACATATATAATCGCCAAAACAAATTGTACACAAAATTAAAACAAAATGTACATTTTCAGAATAAATTTAAAGCCTGCTTAGACAATATATAAGCAGGCTTTCTCAGTCTATCTCTTCAAGTGATACATGATATCAGTATAAGAATTATTAGCTGACGTTCTATTGGTAGTTGTACTACAAGCAGCTTCCTTAAAAGGATTTGCATTATTAGCAGTTCTAGTTTCAACCCACTCGCAAACCTCTAAGGCTCTCAAGTATTAGATTAGTTTCAGGAATAGCTTTCAAACGCTTGCTATAATTGTCAAAATCATTGAAAACAACATTTGCTTCTGGGTGAATATGCCTAACGGAATGACTTAGCAGACCAGAACCGCCAAACAAATCTACATAGGTAGCATTTGATGGATAGTCGTTTAGTAACTCCTTAAACTTTTTCACAAAAAAACGCTTCTGACCCTGAAAAGGCAAGGGAGCTGATTTAAAATTTTTACTCATTTTATTCATATATAATTTTTGTTATTTACTATTTTTGCAGTTCTGAGGGATTAAAATAAAAAAAGCCAAACGACATAGAAGACTTTGTGTCCTCCGTAGTCGTTTGGCTCATGTTTTAAATCCCTCAGAAAGTTTTAAAAGCGGAGGACATTTTTTTAATCCTAACCTCCATTGGATTTAAACAGCAATTAAAAGAGTTTTAAACGCCAGCTCAAAAACAATAGAACTAGCAACAATGCAATAATTAACCATAGCTTAAATCTAGCCCAAAATCCACCTCCAGTTATTTCGCTTTCAGTTTCAATTTTTGTACTTATGTTTGTATCTGTATTTCCTGAATAATTCAAATTACTAGTACCTGATGTAGCTGTACTATCTTTTTTTATAGTTTGTTTTTCAGTTTCTTCAATATCTTCTGTTATTTCTTCTAATGAAGCTCCTGTAAGCTCTATTTGCCTTGTTACAACACCATGCCTTAACTCACTATAACTTATTGGCTGTACAACACCATTACTGTCTAAAACAGGCGTTAAAAATAATCTTGTATTTTGTTGCTTCCTGTTTTTCTCAATTTCTTCAACCAAACTTTCATTTATTTGGTGAATACTATCAACTACCTCAATCAACTCACTAACGCTTTGTGTTAGCTCCTGATTTACGCTAGTTTTTGTTGATTTGCACGAAACCAGCATCAACATAAAAAATAAATAAACATATCTCATAACTTCCTATTTTGAAAAATAAAGCTCTATTTCTGCTTTCCTACGCCTTGTAAGGCCTCTTAAAACTCGACCTCTAGATTTATTCCAACGCTTAAATTGATACGATATACCTGCATCATTTGGATTCGCATTCACCAAACGCAATAGAGTTGAATTTCTAAAAGCACGAATTCCCACGTTATAAGCAAAACTCACTAGTGCAGAAAATTGATAGTCATTCAGTTTTACTTTTAGGCTTTTCAAAACTTCACGAGAAAAATAATCAACAATATTTGCAAACAACTCATCAGCTCGTTTTTTTGTAATTACATCTCCCAATTTCACCTTTGCGCCATTTTCATAGTAGGTATTGCCCCAACCAATGGTAGGAACTCCAGCAGGACACAAATAAGCTTCTAGCCGTAAAGCTTCAAACTCGTGCAGTATATTAATCCCTTCTTTTAGCAATTTCATAACTAAGTACTTTGAGGTTGAGTATATTCAGCTAAAACTGCATCAAATTCAGATTGAGCATTAACTGCACTTTCACCCATTCTATTTATTAAATCAATTTCTGCACTTAAATACAGTAGTTGATTCTTTAAAAATTTTCTTTTGGCGTAGTATTTCAAATCCAGTTCCTGAGACAAATCAACATCAATTTCTTTTGTCGTGGCATTGTAAGTAACAAATGTATTTTCAGACACTATTTGTAGGTAATTTTCATATTCAACCTTCGTAATTTCAATAAATCCAGCAGGCAAAGTGGCTAATCCTCTAAATCTTGAAATAGCTTCAATAGTGCCGTTATCATGCTTAATTCCGTACATCATAATATTATTTTTTGATTAGATTAATTTGATAGTTTGCCTGGCCAGTCTGAAGAAATATTGGCAAATCAGTTGATTGCAGTATCAAGTCAAATGAAGTAGTCGTTTTGTTAAAAACAAAATAATCAAGACTTAGAGCTGCAACCAAAAGCGTTGAGCCAGTAAGCTCCTCGGTTTGCGGGTCTATAGGTAAACATATAACATCATAATCGGTATCTATTTCTTCAAACTCAATTTGAAACAATAGAGCATTACCTGCTTGCTGTCCAGGAGCATCTGCCAAATCATTATTTGCAACACCTGTAAAATCTCCAGTAACAAAAAATGAAACTGTACTTGGAATAAGACTAAATGTGCCACTTCGTGAAACGCCACCAACCAAATTTTCATACCGCTCAAATTCTGCAAAAGGAATATTGCCTTCAGCTACAGAAGTAAACAGGGCAAAACGATTAAAATAAGCATCCACCATATCGCCAATACCATTGTTATCGGTATCTGCCAAATACTGTACCTGCTCAACGTTTTCAACTATTCTTACATGAGAATTCTCATTACCACCTACAAAGGGGTACAATTCCCCATCTATAACCACCCATCCACTACTCATTAAGCCATCTACAAACTCAACTCCCGATATGATTACTCTATCTCTTCCAGCCATTTGTGCAACCGCAGCTGCTACCTGTTCTGTCATTTCTGCTAAATGCTGAAATGTTTTTGTTGTGCCCGGGAAACCCCCATTAATAAGATTTATTTTTTTCATTATACATATATTATTTGATACGTCTTATCTGGAAGACGGTAATAGTTAATTAAGCTATCTAGCTTGTTTCTGTTGTTACTTCCAATTTCAAAAAAGCCTTGATAAGACAAAGGCAAATGCACTATGAAGTCCACAGAAGTATTAGCAGCATCATTTTCACCAAAAAAATATACCGGATTATTCTCATTAGGTCCAAAAATATAAACTGGTAATTCTTCATCTGGAGTAAAAAAATACAATTGCTCCGTATATTCCCCATCCTCAATATAAATGCGGTGCAGCACATCGTCAAACTCCTCATTCAGCACCTTTTCAATTGCGTAGACTTGTGGAGTGTGTTCTATACGGTATATAGCATCTAGTCTATACTCCAAAAATTGAGCATGCAAAAGCTGAATAGGATAAACCAAAGAATTAAGCCAGGCTAACATCTTGGGCCCACGTAAAAACGTAGGCAACAAAAGTGCAGTTAGGCTATTCCAATTGATATTATAAATATTCCCACTCATTATATTTGCACGTTTTTGGGTATAAATTCAATATTCAAATTTTCTTCAGTAATTTCCATATATCCAGCGTTTGCTACATAACCGCTGCTTATTTCTTGAAATTCTGCCAATGTTCCATACCTTATGGAAGCTTCATCAATGTACAGCTCTCTATTGGAACAACCATCAAGGTTCTGTAAGCCATCGACTAAAGCAGACAATCTAAACTCCCCATTAAAAGGCAAATTCTTTATGAAATTTCTAATCGCATTTTGTACCGGAACATCATCCGTTCCATCTATACGGCTTCCAGAACTATCCAATAAAAGCGGATTATAGAAAAACCGAATTACCAGCTTCAATTCATCTGCTGGAGCAGTGAAGATGATTATCTTAGTGCCAGCTGGCTTAATTCTACCAAAATATTGCTCCAATCCCAACTTAACAGCTTCACTCACTTCTACAAAAGCATTATCTACCTCAGAAGCAACTTTTATAAACAGGTGCTTCCTGTTTTGTAACTCCAACTCTATTACAGCAGCTTGCTTAACTGGTGTATCGGTTTCATCTCCTGGATCATTTTCATAGACATCGCTATACTCAGGCAAATCTTCTCCATGCCTATATAGCAATGCTTTTTCTCTAAACCAAAGTAAGGAATACTGCTTTTGCTCCCGAATTAACTGATTAACATCTCCCTTAAAACCTGTAAAAAACTCGTATTGCAACCAAATCACAAAAGCCACAACATACGCCCACAGCCTATATATTGCCACATTAGACGTACTGTCTAAGCCACTAAGCTCATTTTGTTCCTGGGCTTTAGTTAGAATTTGATTTTGTATTTCCAGTATTGTTGGCATTGTTGTTTATTTTAGATGAAAAAATACCATAATAAGCCAGAAACTGTGTAGCCTAATCCTGAAAAAGACATCTATGTAGCTAAATTTAGTTTTTGAATTCCTACCTAATATGCTCAAATAATACATTAATTGCATTACTTTTTTGTTTGAATTTGTGCCAGATAATTTCATTTGTACCCATTCAAATATTGCTCCCCACCAAAGCCCAGCTGCAAAACAAATCACTGTAAAACCGATAATTCCTAAGCTTTCAAAATCAAAAAGGAAAGTTAGAGGAAAGAATAAAATAGCACCTAAAAAAAGATGTGCTGTAATTTTGAAAGTTTTTGTTTTGAATATTTTTTTCATTTTGTTTGTTTTAAATTATTATATTAAGGGCATGTACCCCATGCTGGGCGATTTGCTACTGTTAATGCGCTTCTTGTGTCAAATCCTAATGGTACACTTGGAATAAGCGGAACGCACCATCCTGATAAGTCTTGATTGAATACTGATGTATTAAAAAACATATATCTTGCATTTACTTCAGTAAGTAATGGAAATTTCCACTTACCTATATCCTGATTAAATGAAAAAGCTTGATTAAACATACGGTCAGTTCTAACAACATTAGATGTGTCCCAAGAACTTATATCCTGATTAAATGAAGTAGCACCAGAATAAAGCCTTTCAAAAGTAGTAACTAGGCTTGTAACAACTTTCGTAAAATCGTCTACATCTACATCCATTGCAAACAAAGTAGTGTTATCTAGTGCGGTATAAGTTTCACCACTAGCCAAATGTACACCTGTATCACCCACTAGATTTCCCGTGTATTCAATCGTAATTCCGTTTTCTTTGTAACGAAATAATGGATTTGAAAACGCAGGAACTATTCCAGACTTGACTAGCATCATATTACGCATCCCCATAAGATTTAAAAATGTTATCAATATCTACTTCCATTAGACCAAACAAAGGCGCAAGCTCATATAGCAACGGGTGCTGAAAATCAAACACAGCACTTGCATTCATAAACATGACTATTTCTGCTTTTTTGTTGGCATCTGTCATTTGAGCTACAAAGTCGCTAACCGCTACTAAGGAGATTTGGTGTTCTTTTTTAAGAATTTGCCAAAACGCCAAAACAGGTATTGACTTAGGTATTTTGGATAATTCTAATTTTTCAATTTCTTCTGGTGTAAGATTTTCTATCTCAAAACTAAACCCTGTAGATGTCTCAATAATTTCGCCTAATCTTTGCGTTTTTTCGTTGATTTCAGGAATTACGACATCTCCAATACCATCTAGCAAGTGTAAGTCTACTCTTTTCTTGTAGTTGTACATACGCGTACTTTGAGAAACTAATACATCTGGTATTTGAAATTCAAAAATAGCACCCACTTCAAAATCTTTGAAAAGTTTTGGGTTTTCATCTTTTACTATTTGTTTAAGTTTGATTGCTTTCATTTTAATTGAATTGATTAATGAATACATCTACTTCTAAGCCACTAGCATTATAATGAGCAAACTCCATAGCAAATTTATTTCTTTCATCTGCTTGAAAGTTTCCTGAATAGTGGTAATTATTAGCACTCGGTAGGCCTAAACTCTGAGTACCATCTGCCGTAGTTACAGCCATAGTTATAGCTTTTGTCTCTTGGTCTGTTGGTGTATTAATGAAGTTGATTACAGTATTACCTGTTAGGTGTAATTTTATGCTTGAATATAAGCTTACATCTATGTTAATTATGCCTGTGGTAATTAGGTTTTCGTATGTTTTTTGTTGTAATTCATCCTTATAAGCTAAGCCTTTCCAAGCTTCACCATTGTGTATTGTTGGTCTGTTAGCATTTTGATTATCTAAACCAAACATACCAGTTATACCTCCGGGTATATTAGGGTTAAATACACTATTTTTAACATCAATAGGTCTAAATTTGATGAGACCAGATTTGAAAACCATGAATTGGCTTAATCGTGGACCATGAATAAACGCTGTACCAATATGAAATGCTAAATCTCTTATGTCATTTGATGTAGCAGACATTGGGGTTACATCGTAAGAATTAACACCAACTACAACTTCACCACCTGCTCTTGTTTTATTTTTTACACCTATTGCTGAACTTGCGACACCTTGACAAACATTATTCTCACCAATAGCTAAGGATTTTTCAGCTTCAATTTTATTAGCTCTGCCAAATGCTTGTCCGTAATTTGCATTAATTTCATTAATATGACCGCTTGCAAAGCTATAATCTGATTTAATTATTTTATTTCCGATTCCAGAAGCAAAAGAATACATGCCGTCTACAATGTTTAATCTACCAGTAGCGAAAGAGTAATGGCTTAGCACTTTATTTAAATATCCAATAACACCAGAAGCAAAACCAGAAACTATGTTGTCTAATCCTATACATATAGCATAACTACCACTTGCGCCATAAAGTTCAGAAAAATCTAATACATCACTAAAATCTAAAGAACCAAAACCGATATTCAAGTATTTATCTGGGTCTCTTCCTTTTAATCGCCAACCTATCCCATTACCTTCATCAAGTGCTTCCAGTCCTGTTGAAGCTTCAATTAAATCATTACTAACCTCCAAAACTTCCAACTCATTAGCCGTTATCTCATTATCATTTACCCCATAGGTTTCTAAATCTCCAACATAGATGTAAGATTCTGGACTATCATTCACAATGGATTTTATAATCGTTAGATTTGTAGCAGTAGCTACAATTTCTACACCCGGGTCTAAAGCATTAATGTGCGCTATAACCGTAGTAGCTCCTATATCTCCATAATCTAAAATTACAGGTGTAGTTTCCAGTAAATCGTATTCATTTACTTTCCGTTTGATAATGAATTCTAAATGATTTGCAGTTATGGCTTGACCACCAGTTCCAAAGTTCCCTGAAACTAGTTTGGGAACATTTGCACTACTTGTTTTCAATCTATGCAGCTCAATAGAAACGGGAACACTACTGCTTCCATCATAATTCAAAATCTTGAAAAATGTTCCAGCAGGATTTTCCAGAAAAAAAGCGTTTGCGGTGTTAATGCTTTGTACCACACTTACACTTTCAAGTTTAGTGAATAATATGGTTTTTGAGTATAATGCCAACTTATCATGTATGGCATTGATGTCTACTTGCGTTAGTTCTGCTTCATTTGCAATGTTTGCGTTTGCTTTTTTTAGTGCCATTAGTCTATTGTTATAGCATTTGCACCTATTGTAAGGGCTAAGCCGTTAATTATTAGTATTTGTCCTTGTATAGTTGCTGGAGGCATTGGTTCAGCTTCAAAACCAGTAGCAGGCTTAATCCCTTTTCTGGAGTAATAGCTAACTATATCTTGAGTAATTTCTATACCCTCAGGAATAGTAAAGCTCATCCCTACAGGAATTTCATCAGCCATAGAGATAGCATTTGCTCTTAGAAACTGCACAACACCATTTAGGTTTCCAGTTCCTTGAAGCAATAGGTCTAATACGCTTTGATTTGCCTGTTTAATAATTTTCATTTCTACCTACTTTAATTTACTTTTTTAGTTATCTTTGTAATGCATTCGTTTTATAATAGTAGAATAGATTTCTATTCGTTTTCTAATAGTAGAATGCTTTTTTTATGTCTATAATTAAAGTTCTAAGCGTAACCAAATTTTTTCATTTTTGCCTAGCAATTGCCTTAGTTCATAGATATTTCTCACATTTTTAGCAGCCAATTTTTTATTTTTATCATAATAAATGACTGTACCAAATGCATTAATTACAACAAATGCTTTATTGTATTTTTTCACATAATAGTGCTCTGTAAACGATCTATAATTAAATTCATCCTGATTTGCCAAAAAAGTTGTTTTACTAAAATCCACCATATCTATTGATAGAACAAATCCTTCTTTAAGCAAATTGGCCTTGTTAATAATCGGTGTAAAAAAAACCTTCAACTTATCATTCTCATATCTATATTGCAAAGAATGAGTATAACCCGGTATTTCTTGCTGCATAAACTCTTTTAGCATTTCCCGTTCTATATTACTTCTAGCTTCTATATTGAGCTTTAGATGTCCATCCTCCTGTTTAAAATTTGTTTCCATAGCTATTTACTTATTCAATTTTTCATATTTCCCTTTCCAATATTCAAGGTTCTGCCTAAGATTTTCAACTTTTTTCTTGAGCTTAATAATCTCACTATCTTTTTCATTTTTCAGCTCCTCATATTTGGCTTCAAAGTTGAGTTTCAAATCTCCATGTCTTCTTTCAAATTCTGCATTCATGTATTCATATCGCTCCTCATACCTCACTTTCAAATCGTCCAATGCTTCTTGGTACAAGTCCATTATACGCTTAGAACTATCTACTTTTGCTTTGGCCACTTCCGCTTGCAGAGCTTCCACCTCCGTTTCCTTTTTGGCCAATTCTGCCTTGGTCGCTTTCTTACTAAATAACCAAGTTGCAAAACCAGAGGCTAATCCTGCTAGGAGTAGTGCAATGGGTTCGTAGATGTGTTTGTATAGTTCGGTCATACTTCAATTTTTACTACTTGAGCATTATTCTCAAGTATGATGTTCGGATTTTTATAGCCATCATAGCTTAATTGTATTCTTATTTCTCTTTTAAGCTCCAGTTCTTTTCCTGTTGTTTTTAGATATTTGCTTATGCCAATCCCTACTTGTGGATGGGCTTTATATTCCCCTTTGTGCGCTCTCAAAATATGGTCTACATGCTGCATGTCTGATGCTGCTATCACAAAATCGCCATTCTCAATTTGTAAATCGAGCTCATCATCTAATATTATGTCGTTACTCATATCAACTAATTATTCCAACTCCTGTAAAAGGCCCTACTGGGCTAGTTCCAGTAATAGTTACCGTACCTGTGCTTAAATAAGCCTTAAAAGCAGCTACCATCATGTCTGCATATAGTTCTTTAGAAGCTTCATAGTTATCTTGTGTAAGCATAGCATCTGTAATGCTTATTATACTATTTTTTAAGAGTGCATCGTTTAGTGGCATTAGCTTAGTAGGTTTAGGGTTTTTTGTTCTATTTCTGTAAAATTGGTTACGTTTTGTGGTGAAAAACCACCGGGACCGGCAGGTGTTTGAATTATAGCAGCCTTTAGTTCTACTAATAATGAGGTTAAAATATCTTTTAGGGAAGCACTTTCATTTTCTACTTTCAATTTCCCTTCAGACACATTTACTTCCAATCCATCAATCAGTAGCTGAAGCTTGCTTATTTTGGTGTATTTTATGATACAGGTTTCTTCTTTTGCCCCCTGTATTTCTGCACAAATTACTTCGCTTCCTAGCGCTGGAACTATCAGTAGAAAATTGCCCGAAGTTTCTATAATGGCTTCTAGTCGCACATCGGTTAAAGTGGGTAGGTTCTCTCTAACAACTACACAAGTATTGCCTTCAACCTTAGAAACCTTACCCATACTGGTAAGCATCTTTCTAGTTTCAAGAGCTTTTAGTGCCTGTTTAAATTTATCTCCTCCCATCTTACAGCTTTATGCTTATTTTGTTACTTCGTTTTATTCCGTTAGATTCATCTACATTAATCCCCACCTCTTCAATTAGAAACTTACCATCTCTTTTTTGATTTGGGTAATTTGGGTCTACCAATTCTAAAAGATCTCCAGCTTTTGTTCTCGGTATGCACCAGCCATCTACATTGCCTTCATAGCCTTCAAAAACAATAGTTTTATAGTAATTTTCCGCCCATTCTTTTAGTTCAGCACTACTTAGATTTAGCGGTGCATGCAAGGTTCTTTCACCATTTACATTTGTACCAAACTCGTATATTGTTTTTTTAGAACTTCCTTTTTGGATTGAAATAGCTTTAATTTTTAAATCTTTTTTATCCTTAGAAACGTATTTTAAATCGGAGCTTTCTCTTATATTCTTACCAAATTGATAAGAGTGTATGTTGTTTTCAGCTAGATCTAACACCGTTCCTGCTTTTAGAACCTTACCTACAAACCAACATTTTATGCCAAATTTTCGTAAATCTTCTAAAACCTCATAAGCGGTAGCATTTTGTATACTCAACTTTCCAAGGCTTATTTGTGAACATGCTAAGGTATATCCGGCAGCTATTTCAGATAATAAATCTTCTAGGCTAATGCTTTCAAAATTCAAATTGAATTTTTTGCTTTTCTTTAGCTTAGACATTTCATCTTCACACCTAATTACTGTGGGTATTTCTGCACCAATTTCTGTAATATAACCGGTAAACTCAGTCTGTAAATCTTCATTGTAACCTAGCTTAATTTCTACTGGCATATCTTTTTGAATGAAGTCTAAAAGATGTTTACCTCTAAAATCGGTATTGCTATTTAACCTAAATTCTCTAGGTAATGTTATTGTAGCTGTATCTATAAGACTATTCAGGCTGTTTTCTATCTGTATAGCTATTACATTTGTAATTACTAAATCACCAATAGTTACTGAAACGTCTATGTTTACATACATTAGCTAAATACATTAAATTCTACTGGCTTAATACTTTTTGCACTCAACACAATTTGAAGTGTATCTGAAAAGCCTTCCAGAGGTTCTATTCGTATAGATTGAAAATAAATAGAATCAATCTTTTTGTCTTCAAATTGAATTCCCTCTACATCTATGATGTCATTAATTTCAAAGAAACGAGTAAGCTCTTCTATTTGGCTTTGTGGGTAGACTTTGTTTTCCATATCTACCAAAAGCCCTCGCATCTCAATTGTCCAAGGTTTAGTTCCCCAACGCTCAACTATGATGTTATCACTTCCGTTTACTTGGGATTCTATGAGTTGTTTTTCTCTTTGAAATTCCAATAGCAAAGGAGGAGATAGCACATTGGTTTGTGCGCCTGTAAGCATTTGCCCGAATTTTATTTCTTGAGTTTCATGCTTAAATGTCAACTCTTCTAGTATGGCATTGTCCTTAGGGTAAAAATCGAAACCATAATCATTTTCATTGGCTTCTATAACCGCTGTGTTAAAACTGTTATTGATTGCTAAAACTCCAAAAGCTGCGGCATATCTAGCGGCTAAATCTATAACTATGGTTCTACTCACTTTTTTTTAGTTTTACATTAAGGTGTCCCGTTTCGCCTAACCAAGCTATTTGCGCTAGCTTAATACTCCAAGTATCATCGTCCAGTTCTTCTGGAAAAGGAATACCCAAATAAAAGCTAATGAGTGCATCTGCTTTAAGAAACAAGTCGCCTCCTTTTTCATAGCTTAGACCAGGACAAGCTTCTAAAGCCTTCTGGACTTTCCCTCTCTAATAGGAATAAGGTCAGACAATGCAATAACTGTGGCGTAAAACAAGCCATCGTCTGCAATTACTTCATCCTTAGAAGTAAGCAAGCATTGTTTTACCAATATTTCTTGAGCCTTCTTAGGATCTTGGTTTTTGAACCTTTGGAACTGTGCAACCACAGAACGATTGGGAACAATAGCAAGCACTTCTAGTATTTCTTCGTAATCGTCATCTTTTGGCAGCTCCAATATTCTTAGTTTGTCGCCGTATTTTACTTTGTTAGCTTCAACTACTTCTTTGGGTATTTGCAGTGTTGCGCTACTGATATTTTCTACTTCTTTTTTCATTTTTAAAAGTCTTTAATTGGTGATTAAATTAGGATGCAACATTAAGTTGAACGTCTAAGGCAAACAATGGGTATTGCATTTCAAGTCCCATCTCTCCAGTTACGTTTCTTCCCTCGTTTTGGAACTTAGCTAGTATCTTGTCTACAATGATAAGGTTATACTCGTTAGCAAATTCTACCGTAATTACAAATGGCTTGATGCTTAACAAATCTCCACCAGAAGCAATTTCTAATGGTGTTACATCACCCATCATTAAATTGATAGAGGCGGTTGGCGTAATTTTGCCTTTACTCCAACTTGTAGCTCGTTCACCTAAGGTGTGGTTGAGCTGATGTTCCTGCTCATTGTTATACTCAATAGATTTAACTTCAATAGGTAAACCATTAATTTGAACATAAACATCTGCACTATCGTAAGCTTTGCCATTTCTGTTTATTCTAGCCATTATTCTCTGGTTTTAAGATTAAGCGTTCCATTTATCTCATTAATTGTTCCTTTGGGAACAATTACATAACTTACTCGTAGTATTTTCTCTACCAATAAATCGCTTTCAGGATTAATCTTTGTTTTGCCAAAGCTTATTTCCCCTCTAGCAAACATATCTTGAAAAACATTATCTCCAATATCTTCCAATGCTACAATAGTTCCACTTGTTAGTTTTCCAGTAGCACTATCTACATTCCAAGTCGTTTTTGCTTTTGGTAAATAAGCGGTTCTTAATTCTCTCACCGCTTTGTCTGCAACACGACCATACGCAATAGTATGCTCGTTTATATTGTTGTCATCATCCAAAATTTTAGGAGTACATACATGATCGTTGTTAAATCTTGCACCAGCTAAGCCAATGTAATTCACTCCAAAAATGTAACCTTTAGCATCCAATGTTTCTAATTGTTCTGCAAGTTCTGTATTTGTAGTATGATTAGATAAGCCGGGTTCTAACCAAGCTCCACGTGTTGCATCTGTTAGATTATATTGCTCATTGTCGCCAATGTTTTCATGTACTTTTGCTCTAGCTAAAACGCCCAATGCTGTACCTACATCTGCATAACTACGTATGGATTGTGGTAAAGTAGCTGCATAAGTATAATCCTGTCCAATTACCAAGCTTACTTTGTCTGCTTGCAAATCTGGAATAGCTCTCAAATCTAAAACAGTTGCAGCACTAGCTATTGTGTAACATTCCAGTAAAATCTGCAAAGGCATAAAATTAGCAAACGCCCAATTGTATAATCCTTGTGCAAGTGGGATTGCATTGTGTACTTCTGTAGGTATGCCATCTAACAACACCACTTCAGGTGCAGTCTCTACATCTTTAGCGTTGATAAATGCAATTTGTCTAATTTCACCTTTGGCTTCATTCAAAATGTTTCTAGCTTGATCTAAAGAACCTATTAAGTCTTCATCCCAATTAAAGAGAAACAACTTAGTACCTTCACCAGCATTTCGGAAGAATTCCTTACAATGCCGGTGTGCAATGGTAAGGTTTTCATCATCATAGGCTTGTGTAATGCCCAATGCTTCCACATCGCTCATAGTGTAGGCTACGTATAGTCTACCTATTTCAAAGTCATCAGGCGCATCCAAGTGAACAAATACCATAGCACTCACGCTATCATTACTGCCTAATCGGTTAGCACCAATTCTACCTTTGCTTATATTTACAGCATTAAGACTCATCTAGTGCAGCATTTAGGTCGTTAATTTTTTGTTGGATGGCTTCTTTGGCAGTTTTTCGGTTTTTGCCGTTTTGCTCATCTAGGAGTAATTGTTCTGCAACTGGCAATGCAACTACACCATCCAACTCTTTTTGCAAATCTTGAACCGTAAAATCAGTTGCTTTTTCAGCTTCTGGAGTTACAACTTCCCGTTTCACAACTTGGTATTTTTCGCCTTTACTCAAACTGTTTGTTGCTAAATCTGCGGTAGTAAAAAACTCCCCTTTAGGATTTAGATATAGTTCTTTCAGTTTTGGATAACGGCTAAATATTTCATTAGCCGTATTTTTTTGTTTTGTATTCATTTTTTAGAATTTAAACCTAGCCAATTAAGGCTAGGAAAAGATTAAACACTTGCACTTACTATACATCCAATAGCTCTTTGCTTTCTTGGTAACACAATATAATTGTGTCTAGCATTGTACATCCAAGACTGCAATTGTGTACCCGGTTCATCGGTGTAATTTTTGGTGAAGCCCGATGCTCTAAACATATCTGGCGCATAAAATGCAGTAGATACTTGGTAATCTCCAGCTACTGGCTCAGCTCCAAAACTTTTCTTAGTCAAGGTGCTTAACGTAACATAAGGCGCATCTACATACCAGTACACCTTAAAGCCATACAAACGTCCATTTAACAAACCACCTACTTCATCAGAAAACTGACCGTTAAATTGAGTTTTACCCAAGGCATCTTCTAGCAAATCATTGTAATGGTCGCTGCATAATACCAAGATACGTTTGTCCCCTGGTATCTTTTGTCCATCAAAAGCACGCTTTAGTTTCAAGATGTCTTTTAAAGTCATTTTTTTACGTCCAGTTCCATCATCAGCTCCAGTAGTGGTAACCATTGGCGTGTTTGAGGTTTCTGAGCCTGGCGTAAGTGCATGTAATGCTTTATTGTGCTTTACACGCATAATGGCGTTTTTGTGCTTTTCTTGCACCAGTCTAATCTTATCATAAGCAATAAACTGTATTTCATCGTCCGTAACTTGTGTAGCTTTGGTTTTGTAGCTATCTAAAGAAATAGGTATTGCACCGTCTACTTGTTGTTGGAATCCAATAGGGTAGGTGATGTTATTTATCATTACCTCTGGGTCCGCTCCAACATCTACTAGATGGATTATTTCATTCTCACCTCTAGTGGCAGTTACAAATCTACTTTCATCTGTTATTTCGCCTAAAAAGGAAGCCTCTTCCGTTGCCCTAAAATCTTGTACCAATACATCTGTCCATATTTGCTGATTTAAAGCATTTGCCAAAGCACTAATCGGGATTATATTGGTTTTAGTTACCAATTGTATTCCTGTGCCTACAGCAAAAACTACACCTCCAGCAACTATGGGATGCACACCTATAATTGTGGAAAATAATACACCTACCAATACAGATAGGAATAAGTTAATAACTACGGCTGACCATTTTAATTTTCTACTTGTTTTCATTCTTTAGTTGTATTTTTTGTTAAACAATTCATTCCACTCCTCAGCATTATCAGATGCCATGGTTTCTAAACCTCTTGGATCTTCTTTTTGCCATTTGTCCCAGTCCCAACCTGCACGGGTTGCATCAGCTTGCTTACCAGCATTCATCATGCCTGTAAAGTTTGGGGCTTGCGGTTTTTGCGTACCCGTTTCCAAAACGGCTTGTAAAGCTTCTATTCCAGAAGTTTTACCAATGTTTTCAAAAACTTTCTTTTTCTCGTCATCAATCTTGTTTTGCTTAGCATAAGCTTCCACAATTTGTGAGATTTGGTTATCCTGAAAAGCACTTAAACTGGTTTGAGCTACAACCAATGCAGCTTCAGCATCTTTTTTGTCCTTTTTAAAGGCATTTACCTTTTCTTTTACTGCCTCTAGTACAGCCGTATCAGAACTTTCCTCTGTAACCATAGCTAAGGCAAATAATGCAATCAACTCTTTTTTCATATTTGTGTTTAATTTGGGTTTGTTCTCTGTTGTTGTAATCATGGAAGCATAAGCATTGTAAACTTCTAGTTGCCCTAAGCTTGCTGGCTCTTCCAATCCTATTTTTGGCACTACTACGGCACTCAATTCTTTAGTTGCTATACCAAGTTGCAGCGCTTCTTTTGCATCTATCCAGTTATCTCCTTGCATATATGCTTGCGCTTTGGCCTTTGGTAAGCCTGTACGTTGCATAATTTTAGAAACAAAATTCTCTTCCATTTTATCCAACAGCTTAGCCGCCTTTTTTAATTCTTCAGATGTACCTCTACTTCCAGATTGTGGAGCATGGATCATGATGTAGCCATTTTCTACAATATGTACATGGGGTGTAGCCATCAGTAATAAAGCGCCCATAGATGCAGCAACGCCTTGCACTTCTATAGTAATTTTTGTTTTTGAACTGTTTATGGCGTTAAACATGAGATTGCCATCAAATACAGAACCTCCATAGGTGTGGAGTTTTATAATAATTTCGTCATAGCTTGCTGCCAAACGATTTAATTGATACATAAATTCAATACCATTGCCTTCCCATATTTGGCCAAAACAACTCAAGGTATTTTTTTCGCTTCTAAATATCATTTATATGCTTTATTTTGAGCAAACTTATAATCAATTATCTGCATCCTAAAAAAAGCTTGCAACACTTGCAGACTTATATTTAAAAGGCCTTTATCTTTTAGATATTTGTATAAAATGTAAAGATGTAATGAGTTTAGCAAAGAGTAAAACAAAGCTTAAAGGTCTAGCCGAACGGATGTTTATTGAGGACGGAATGACTGCAAAAGCGGTCTCTGAAACTATTGGCGTTACTGAAAAAACTATAGGCAACTGGAGAAGAGATGGAAATTGGGATGACAAGCGCAAAACCTTTCTAGCTACACCCCACAACATCAAACGTCAAATTGCAAACGAGCTTTCCAAACTAGTAAGTGGTGAAAAAGGCACGCTAGAAATGAAAGCCATTAATGAAGCTATAAGAGCTTTACAACAAATGACTAGTGAAACTTCTACAGAAGTAGTGTTTACGGTATTTCGAGAATTTGACAACTGGATGGCAGACCAAGACCCACAAATGGCAATTACCTTTTTGGAGTGGCACAAGCTATTCTTATTACAAAAAGCACAACAAGAAGTATAATGGCATCCACAAAAATAAGTAAAGCTCTTGAAAAAATGCTCCGTAATTACGAAGAGCATTGCCGTTCTATTGAGCAAATTACACACGTAAATGCTAATGAAACGCCTGCTGAAAGAAGAAAAACAAGGCTGGAACTAGAAAAAGATTATGTCTCTTGGTTTGAAGCTATATTTCCACAATATGCGGAAGTACCTAGCGCATGGTTTCATAAAAAACTAGCCAAAATAATCATTAAAAAAGATGTGGTAAATGTGCTGGCAGAAATCTATCGCTCGGGAGCAAAATCGGTTCATTTAGATTTAGGCATACCCATGTATTTGTATGTTACTGGGAAGCTTCATTTTATGTTACTAGTAGGACAAACCGAAAACAAAGCCAAAAAATTAATTTCAGACATACAAGCTCAACTAAGCCACAACCGTAAGTTTATACACTACTACGGTAAAAAATTCAAATTTGGAGATTGGTCTAATGGAGATTTTACCACTACAGATGGGGTTAAGTTTATGGCTATTGGTGCTGGACAATCTCCAAGAGGTTTAAGGGAAGCAAACCAACGTCCGGACTATATTATTATAGATGATATAGACACCGCTAAGAGATGCCAAAATGATGACCTTAGTGGGAAACTACTGGAATGGGCTTGGGAAGATTTAAGAGGTACATTTAACGAGGGTGGAAAGTATAGACGTTTTATTGTAGCCAATAACAATTTCCACAAAAACACCTTAATCAATCAACTTAAAGTTGAGTTTGAGCAATACAACCAACGAGCTAGAGAAAACAACTTTAAAAAAGAACACTATATTGTAAGTGTTACTGCCGTAAAAGATTTAGAAACTTTTGAACCCAACTGGCCAGAAAAAACAAGTGCCAAATATTGGCGTAAAAAATTCCTTACTACACCTTACAGAAGCTTTATGCGGGAGTACATGCACAAGCATATAATAGAAGGTGCAATATTTAAGAATGAGCAAATACACTACAAGCCTAGAAAGCAGTTTAGAAGTTATGATGCCTTGGTATTCTACGGGGATTTATCGTACAAAGATGCTGGAGATTACAAGGCTATGGTGTTAATGGGTAAAACAGGAAGAGAGTTCCATGTACTAGATTGCTTTGTGAGACAAACAAGCAGAAACAATGTAGCCGTGTGGCTCTATGATTTTGTTGAAGACAACCAATTACTAAAAAGTAATGTAAAATACCTAGTGGAGGGATTGTTTGCACAAGATGAATTTGTAAACGATTTTGACCTAGAAGGAGATGTAAGAGGTTGGTATATTCCTGTAGTAGCAGACAAAAAAACAAAAGCCGGTAAATTTGATAGAATAGAAAGCATGGCAGGCTATTTTGAGCGTGGCAATGTTTTCTTTAATGAGCAACTAGAAAAGTCGCCAGACTGCAAAGAACTCATTAACCAATTGCTTGCATTTCAAAAAGGAAGTGGTGCGCATGACGATGCTCCAGATGCAATGCAAAGTTGCATAGGTGAGCTTAATGTTGCAGCCATCATCAATTCTGTACCTCCAAAAGTTACAAGTAGAAAAGATTGGATTAACAAAAGCAAAAACAGATACTAATGTTTATTACTCAAGAAGATTATAGTGCGCTAATTAGGGAAGAAATTAAAGCCCTACTGCAAGAAGGATATAGTGATACAAAAATAATAGCCGCAGAAAACATGGCCATAAGTCAAGTAAAAAATTACCTAGCAGGTAGGTATGACGTGCATACTATATTTAGCCAGGAAGAAAACGACAGAAATAGCCATGTAGTAATGATTACTATAGATTTAGTCTTATACCACTTGTATACCTCTTCTATTCCAGATAGAATGCCAACCATAAGAGCAGAACGCTATCAAGATGCAATAGATTGGCTAAAACTATTGGCTAGTGGAGATGCAATGGCAGATTTGCCAAAGCTAATAAGCGAAACTGGTGAACCTCTAACTGCCCTAAAAATTAGTAGCAAGCACAAAACCAATAACCATAGATGGTAATATTTAAAAAGCAATTAATTAGCGTGTAATACCAATTTAAACATGAGTAACCACTATACACAAAATCAAAACGGACTGTTTTTGCCACAAGCAAAAGCAAGTACGCGTAAAAAAGTAAATCCAAAAGTAATTGAAATTGTAGAGGGCTTTAAAGATCGTTCAAGAAAAGACATAGACAAGTGGCGTAGAGCCATTCAATATACTCAGTTTACCGGACAACAAAACCCACGTTTTGACTTTTACCATGACCTTGTAGACGATTTGCTTACAGATGGGCATTTGCAATCTCAAATAATGATGAGATTAACGGCTACTACAAATACAGATTTTCATATTCTAAACCGAAAAACAGGAAAAGAAAATGAAGATTTGACCTTCCTATTTAGACAACAATGGTTTTTTGAAGTATTAGAAGCTTTCCTAATGCAAATTATTAGAGGATTTCAATTGGTAGAATTCACCTCTTTTGAAGATTACAATATAAAACTAAACCTAATCCCACAAAGGCACGTTACTCCAACAAAAGGGCAAATTATACCCGATTTAACATTGATTAATAACAGCATAGATTTTGACAATCCAGCCTTTGACCAATGGTTGCTAAAATTAGGTAAAAGACAAAACCTTGGCATAATAAACAATATTATTCCTGCTATTATTTGGAAGAGAAATGTAGCCCAGTCCTGGGCAGAATTCTGTGAGCGTTTTGGCATACCCCTAATTACTGCAACCACAGCTGCTAGAGATAACAAAACAATAAACGATGTGCATGACATGCTTATTGGTGTTGGCGAAGCTAGTGTAGGAACGTTCCCACAAGGTACAGATATACAATTGCATGAAGCCAACAGAACAGACGCCTTTAGAGTATACAAAGAATTTATCCAACTCAATACAGACGAGATAAGCAAACTCTTAGTAGGCTCTACCATGTTAAGCGACCAAGGATCTAACCGTAGCCAAACCGAAGTGCATGAAAGAAGCCTTGACAATAAAATAGCAGCATCAGACAAGCGTAATGTGCTTTTTATGATAAACAATCAGCTATTGCCACTATTACAATTGCACGGATATGCCGTTTCTGAAGATGATGTATTTGAATTTAAAACCGCAGAACAAGAGGTGAACCTTGAGGAGCTTTGGACTATTTCTAGTGGTTTATTGAATCACGGTTTTCCAGTAGAACAAAAATGGTTATCAGAAACCTTTAACATTCCTTTTGATGGCATACGTACCATAAAAAAAGAGGATGAAAAAAAAAACCCTGACCTGAAACCCTTAGCGCATTTGTATCCTGAAAAATACCCCATAAGTTGCTGCGAAGAAAGTCTACCCACAGCAAGCTTTAGCACTAGCGTTTCTCAAAAAATAATCCAGCTCACCAAAGAATTAGCCCTAGGCTTACTCACCAAAGCAGATGTTTCTGCTATTATAGGTAAGCTTATTGTTACAGAAGCATTACAGCTTACTGCTGGGCTTTATAGCGGTTTTGGAAAAACAGAAAGCTACACATCTCCAGATAACTTGGTTTTACAAATGATGGAATACAACCTTTTTGATTTTGCAGCAAGCAAAACAGAAGCTAGAAGCTATGCCATTGCACAACGGATTATAGACTACGAAAAAGGAGCAATAAAAAACCGAAGTACCTTTTTACAAGAAGCTCTAGCAGATAATGAGATGCTTAACACTACCTATCTTAAAACCGAGTATGATACCGCCGTTGCTACTGGTCAAAACTCAGCAGCTTATGTTAGACAACTTAAAGAAGCAAAAGAGGGAAGACAAAGATACCTCCAGTACCAAACCATAGGAGATGCTTCAGTAAGAAGTTCTCACAGAGCTTTGGACGGCAAAATATTTGATATACTTGAAGAAGGTGCTAAAAACGTTTACCCTCCAAATGGCTACAATTGCCGTTGTGAATTTGTACCCTACACTGGACAAATAAATGAAAGTAATAAAATGACATGGGACAAAGCTGAAGGCATGTTAGCCAACTCAGATCAATCTTACATAAAAGCGGGTTTCAATATAAATAGAGGAGATTTAAAACAAGTATTTACACAAAAACAATTTTACAGAGATATAAAAGGTTTGCCAGATAATATAAATAAAATGACTTATGATAAGTATGGCTTAGGAACTTGGGAAGAAATAAAAGGGAAATTTGCTGAATTAAATATAGACCAAAGCATTACACAGAAAAATGCAGACGAGTTATTTAAAGCACTACCAGACAACAAAAAGCGAATGGGTTTTACAGATTACCTTGGACGTAATTTACTTTTAACAAAAACAAGCTTTAATAGACATAAAAAAAGAGCAGAATACTTCCCTTTTGTAAAAGACATATTGGCAAAACCTGATGAAGTATGGTTAACAAAGCACTACAAAAAAGGCTATCAGACCAATTACATAAAACATTACGCTAATAAAAGCTTGTTGGTTTCAACAACTTTAGGTGAAGGTATGGAAGGAATACAAATTGAAACTTGGTTTGATATAGACTATACTAAACCTTTAAATAGAAGAACTGGATTATTAATTAAAAAAGGGAAGGAATTATGATAGCGTCCTCTCAACAGGCACTTTGCGTTACTTATGACCTCCCTTAAAACCATAAGTGCATCATCAAGCATACATAAAACTTAGGGAATACAAATATAACAAATACTAGACCATTATGGCAGCAAAAAGCAAAATTACCTTACTTATGGATTTATCAGACAAGCTATTTTCTGATAAGCTAGACAAACTACAAGGCAAATTTGATAAAAAAATAGACAAGCTTGGGCAAAAGCTAGGCATGGAAAACGCTACACAAAAACTGCAAAAAGGGATTAAAGTTGCTGCTATTGCAGGTATAGCCGCTTTGGGTGTGTTAGGCACAAAAGGGGTGCAAGCTGCAGAACGCTTTGATTCTGCATTTTTGCCCATTAGACAACTTAATCTAGACAAGTCCAAAAGCGAAATGGATGCTTTTAGAGAACAAATACGAGATGCTTCTTATGAAATGGGTACAGATTTGCAAGCTTCTACCAATGCGGTTTACGATTTGCAATCTGCTACTGGAACTTTTGGAGATGATGCTATTTCTATATTTCAAAAAGTAGGCAGGTACTCCATTGCAACCGGAGCAAATATAAACGATGCCATGAACTCTACTACCAAAGCCATGAAAGCTTTTGGGCTAGAAGTAAAAGACATAGACCAGCTCTTAGAAAGCAACGCAAAAACCGTACAAACAGGGATTACCACTTTTGATGAATTGGCAAAAGTACAAACCGAATATGCTGGAGCTGCAAGCGCAGCTGGTCAAGATGTAGATTCTGCAAACAAAATATTTGCCATGTTTACCAGTATAGCCAAAAACTCTGATGTAGGTGCAGGTATGACCAAAAGCTTTTTTGAAGGACTAGGACAGCAAGCCAGTAAATTTGAAAGCACATTAGGCATATCTGTATTTGATGAAGATGGAAGCATGCGAGCTGCGGATAACATCTTAAAAGATGTTGCAAAAAGCTTTGAAAGCATGAACGATAAACAGATATCCGAAGCCATAAATAAAATAGGTGGTCCAGATGGGTTAAGAGGAGCTTTGTCTAAAGTTTCTAAAGGAGCTGAAGACATGATCGCTACTTTTGATGCCTTTGATGCATCCCAATTTAGCCTTGCAGATGCGCTGAGTAATGCTGAAGGTGATTATGGTAAAATGAGAGAAATCTTCTTTAACCGGATTGATATTGTGTTGAGCAAATTAGGTGAAAAGGTTATACCTATGCTAGCTAAATTGTTTGATACCTTAACTCCTGTACTTGGTTTTATAAATGACAATATGGAATGGCTATTGCCTGTTTTTGGTACTTTTATTGGCTTGCTTGGTGCAGCAAGTATAGCCATGTGGGCTTTAAATTCTGCCATGTTTGCCAATCCTGTAGTTTGGATAGTTGCAGCCGTAGGCGGACTTATAGCACTTATAGCAGTAGCCATAAACAAGTTTGATGAGTGGGGCGCAGGAATCTTAGCACTTATGGGACCAATAGGTTGGCTAGTAATTGGAATTAAAAAACTGGCTGAACATTGGGACGGTATTGTAGAGGCATTTGAAAGCGATGGTATTATGGGAGGTATAAAACGGATAGGACTATTTTTGCTAGATGCTTTAATTACACCTGTAGACCAGCTCTTAAAAATGCTTGCAAAAATACCCGGCTTAGGTAATCTAGCAGCAAAAGGAACTGCTTATATAGAAGGTATGAAAAGTGCCTTAGATGTAGAACTAGGCAGAAACCAAAAAGAAGAAACAAACGAGCAGGATAGCTTAATTCCTGAAAAAGAAAAGAAAAAAAACACTGGGAATGGCACGCTAGAAAATACCATAAAAGGAGTTACTCAATCTGCTACCAGTGCCAAAACCATAAACATAAAAATAGAAGCACTCATGAAAGGAGATGTGAATGTGAATGAGGGAAGTGGCAAAAAAATAAACTTTACCGAGTTTGAAGGAATGTTTAATGATATGATGATGCGTATAGTGCGCAATGCAGAACTAAGCTAATATGGCAAATCTACACTTACAGGGAGATAAGGCCTTTTGGGATAAAATTAAAAAAACAGCAAGCCCAATAGTAAAACGAAAGCTCATAGATGAAGCAGGTATACGTGCATTGCGTTTTAGCAAAGAACGCTTTAGACAAAAAAACTGGGTAGACAAAAACATGCCAACTGCTTGGGATAAACGCAAAAAAAAAGCAAGAGGCTCTATCTTAGTACAAAGTGGTAGGCTAAAGCGTTCTATACGCATTACAGCAAAAGGAAGGTATTTTGTAGAAATAGGTACAGATGTAACCTACGCAAAAATACATAACGAAGGAGGTAAGATAACTCAAACCGTTAGCGTAAAAGCGCACAAACGCACTAAAAGCATTGCTAAATCTTCTAACATAAGAAGCCGTAAAGCCTCTAGGCAAAGAGTAAAAGCAGGAACTACCACAGTAAGAGAACACAGCCGCAAAATGAACCTAAGTATACCACAAAGACAGTTTTTAGGTGAATCTAGCGCACTAGCTAGAAAGATTGAAAAGCAAATGAAAAAAATAGTAGATAACCACTTAAAATAAAACAGATGAAAGCCTTTTACATTGCCTTACTAGATTATTTTGAAGCCAACCAAAATAGATTTACAGACCTTAACCTAAAACCTATAAAACATATAGATTTTTATGCAGGACAAGACCAGGACCCGGAAAGCTTCCCTAACTTGTTTTTCCCAAGTTTGCTTTTTTCATGGAGCATAAACTACGAAACCGAACCTGCAACGGTAAACTTAGAATTTAGAATTGTGTTTGAAAACCTAAGAGATACTTCTAATCTAAGCCAAAATAAAGAGAAAGCCTTGCTTTTCTTTGACATGGCAAAGCTTGTAGACAACCTACTTAAAGAAATGGATATTGAAGAGCTTGGAGCTTTGCATTTGGTGTTTGAAGGCTTAGAAACGCAACCTACCGTTACCGATGTGTATTTGCTGAATTATGAAGCGAATATTTGCAAACTAAAAACTAGAACTAGAACATATCTGGAGGTAGATATTGAAGAACTGGAGCTAGCTGGTGAGTTAAAAACAAAAAAGCCCTAAACCTATGGGGCTTCTGTAATTCTTCTACCTTCAACCCAAATATAGCCTTGTCTTTTCTCAAGCTTTAGTTTGTACTTTCCAAATCTATCATACTTATTACTAAAGCTTCTTTTAAAAAAAAGCTCTACGGCATCTTTGTATGCCTTATCTATCTCTTGGTCTCGGTAAGTAAGCCTGTATAAAGTTCTAGTTACCTCTATGGTAGTTTCTCTAGTGTCTTGACTTGGATTGCTATTGTAAGCCCTAAAGACTTCACCCCTTAATTGTTGAGGCGTTTCTTGTGCTGCACCTATAAAAGGCAAAAACAGGAATAAGTATAGTATATTTTTCATACTAAGTATTAAGCAATAGACGTGCCAAAAACAAAAAAACCCGCCTTTTTTAAAAAGACGGGTTGGACGACTAAATTTATTATTATCCGCTCTAGAGCGGATAATCTTAATTATCTGCTTAGGAGCGGATAATTGCTATATTTGTATTTCAACACCTTTGATATTATCATAAATCGTTATTTTTAATGAAGTTAACCATTCGTTTAGCAAATTTTATTTGCATATCACCAACTTGACCATCGTTTATATTTTCCATTTCGTCAACTAATTTTATTAGTTTTTCAACATAACAGTCAGGGCTACAAACTTGGTTTCGCTCAATACTTTCATAACTATCATTTCCCCATTCATTGTGTCCGCTACGAAATTGATGCCATTCGTCAGGGAAACGTGTTTGGCTTACTTCTTTACCGCAGTTATCACATTTATAGCCTATCACTACATTTTTAACTTTGGTTACTTGTTTTTCAATTTTTATTTCCATAGCTGAAAAAATATTTAATTATTAGCTCTGTTGTTAATAAAAGTTAGTGCGGTGCAAGGTAACGCAATATCGCCGAAAAGGCGAGACTGCATATAACACTAAGCTAAAACAACTAAACCACCCTGCACTAAAAGTGCAGGGGTTTATTAATAAGGACTGAAAGTCCATTATTTCTTATATTTGAACTCATATATGCGAATGTATAGATTTTTTCGCATAACTAAAGTACTGCAATGAAATTGCAGGGTTTTAGACCCTAATTTGAGACCAATAAAAAACTTGTTTTAGCTTAGTGTTACCCAAAATAAAAAAGGGCGACCAATCTTTTTAGCTCACTCAATCGGAACACATTCCAGAAGTACATCCGCTTCCTGTTCCATATATAAAATCTTTTGGCAAATCCATTTTTTCAATTTCATTCATAGACATTTTACTTCTAAATCGTCTATTTGTTACAATTTCTTTATCCTTTGCCCAATTCATAACGTTTATAGCATTTTCAAAATTCTTTCTCAATTGTGGTTCTTGTTTAAAATGGCACATTTGACAATTACTATCTTTTGGAAATATTAATCCGCTATTTTCTTTCCAAAGTTTTATAATCGAATAATCAATTTTATCTTGTATTAATTTAAAAGAGCCTTTTCGCCATTCGATGTTTTTAAGCCATTTTTGCCTTTTTTGCCCAAAATTATTACAACTTATTGGTAATTGATAAGTTGTTGTAAAATTGTCTTTTCTTTCGGCTTCGTCTATTCTATAACCAATTCTCATTTCAACAGGAAATTTTGTATACAAATAACACCATTCAAATATTGGTTTTAATTTCAACACTTCGGTACACCACCTCATAGAATGGTTTGGTAATCCTTTTTTATAATTAATCCACCAGTCAAAACTTTCGTCTCTCAACCAAATTATTTCTTTTCCTAATTTCTGTTCTAAATCTAAAATAACATTTAGAGTTAAGTAATTTTCAGGAGTTCCAATACATTCGCCAAAACGAGAACTATATTTTTGTAGTTTATCATTTACTAACTGCATTACTTTTTTGTCTGGGTGCGCGCACTTTTTATCATCATTGCAAACCAAAGCAAATAAATTAAAATCGGCTGGATAATGTAACGCCATATAAGTACTTGTTCCGCCCCCACTTAAACTATTTACAGTTTCAATATCGCTGTTAATATTTGCCTTCCTATCGTCAGGCACGCCCTTTTTTACATTGGGTAACACCGTATATAATTTATTGCTATTCTGTGCCATATTTAAAGGTTGTTTTCTATTTATTAAAGGCATTTATTAATCGAAGTTTCTGCTTTTTTACACGCAACAAACCATATACAAGTACGCTAGCATTAATCTTGCAAAACTTTTATCTTATTACAAGAGTCCTTCTGGGCTATCCCAAACTTCATGCTGCATTGTGCAATTGGTTCTCCAGAGACTTTTCCTGCTATGTAGATTTTAGCCACCTTACCCCCTAAGGGGGTTTTATTGTTGTTTTCTTTTTTCATTGGTTAATTTTTTTTATTTGCTCTTTAGGTTGCATTTTCATATTGTTGTTATTCTCAATGTCGCTGTATATGGCTACTCCAAGTATACATAGCATGAGTAGCCACAATAGAAGGATTTGGTTTAGCTTGTTCATGGCTTGTGGTATATATGGAAGTAGAGTGCTAGTGCTATGGCGTAGCATTCTACAAACCAAAATAATAATAAGGCTATGGGCTTGCAGTGTAGTGGTGAAATGCATTCTAAGTTATTGGTGTAAAAGAATACATGGTTGAGCATGCTAATGCTTAGGAAGATGGCTAGAAATTGTTTTAGTGCTTTCATAATTGGGCTTTAAAGATTAAAAAATTGTGGTGTCTGAAGGCGTAAGCTATTAGGTATAGCAAGTAGCAGGTAACTAGACTTACTAGGTCTAGGAATAGGTATAGGAAGGTGCAGCAGCTTGCTTCTTGCAAGCACACATAAGCAAGTGGGAATAAGGCTATAAAATTGAGTATGCCTATGATGCCGAGGGTTCTTCTAAGTGTTTTCATTAATGTATGCTATTAAATTCATCTTCCCATCTTCTTTGATTCAGGTAGGCTTCTGGGTTTGCTTTGGCTACTCTTTTTCGTTTTAAGTAGCCATCGTAGGCCTCAATGCCTTTGATTGCTTCTAGCTTATCTGCTTGGTTTAGTTTGTTCCAAGCTAATTCTGCTTTTACTTTTTTTATTTTGTATTTATACTCATTAAAAAAAGTTTGAAAGCTTAGGTCTAGTTCGCCTACTTCTATTTCAAAGTTCTTTTGGATGCTTTTGTCCTGCATCCAGAGTTGTTTCATTTTTTGCTGTGTACATGGAAATTTTTCAGTAAAAAGCCAGTTGCTCTGCTTTTCTGAAAGTGTACCTCTAATCAATTTAAAGGCTGTAATTTCACCGTTTAAATTATATTTAAATTCAAAGGCTACGTCTGTCTTTTTTACTCTTACGGTGTAGGTTGTTTCCATATTAGTTCAAATTGAAGCTTAGCGGTGAGATATCTACATATTTGCTATCTGGACAGCAGCCTATGTATTTACGGTCAATTTTTTCGATGTTCAGTTTGCCACATCCCGTACAAATTTGGATGGGTTTTTTTGCCTTTTCAATTTCTGGAATAAGCTTTATTATTTTATTCCAAAAATGATTTATTTCAGGCTCTGAAAATTTTCTGTAACGTAGCCTTTCATTGATTTGGCTAACTCGTTTTACGGTTTGTTGGAATGTGATGTTTTTCATCATTTTTATATAATTTGTGGGTGAAGTTTTTGCAATAGGATACTTATTTGGTTCTCTTGGTAATGGTCTAGTATAACAATCTCTAGTAGTTCGTGTATGATTTCATGCAATGCCCAAGCTTGGTAGAATTTTAAGGTCATTTCTACTTTATTTTTTTGGTTCAGCAGGTTGGAATTCTTTTTTAGCTCTTTGGCTTTGCTTTCAAATTTGTCTGCCAAATCAAAACCTATGGACTTGTATATGTTTTCTCGTTGTACATTGCTTACAGGAAGGTTGTACAATTGGTTGAGCATGTTGTATACCGTAATGACGGTATCTTTGCTTAGGGTTAGTTTTATTTTCATGTGCAGTCTGTTTTAATTTTGGTGAGTTTTAAGCCACAATCAAAGCAAAAGGTGGCTGTTGTTTCGCAGTTTACTACGGTGTGTATTACCTTTAGGTAAGTGTTCTGGTGTGTGCATTTACCAAATAAGCTAGATTTATTTTGTGCGACTTCTTTGGTTGTAATTTTCTTTAGTTCTCGTTTGGCTGGAACACCAAGGTACTCATGAAAAGTTCTGTAACTAATATGATATCTAGGCTTGATGTGTTGATGATATATTTCTGTGTAATACATGTTTTTTGTATGATAGAGCTTATAGGTAAGCTCTTGTATTTCTATGATTTTTGTGTAGTAGTTTTTTTTGTTGTAAGCCATACCAAAATTTTAGTTACATTTGCTAGCGTTCCTAAGCGCTAATCCTGTTTTACTTTGGTAGGCAGGATTTTTTATTTACTGTGTTTCTTACCTAGCATACTTTCTAGGCAGTTGATGATCTTGCTGCAATCTTCTGAAGTCATTATTCTCAATGGCTTATTTACCGGGCTTTTGTTGCTTTTCAAGAAATCTGAAAAACGGTCTAAATCTGCTATTTTGCCGTATTTTGCAGAATGCTCAGTCCAGCCTATTTGCCGTAATAGGCTAAGCATATACATGTGCTGGCGGTTTTCTTTGTTGAATTTTGCCCAGTTGGTTTTGAAGCCGTTTATGATTTCTTGCGCTTCTTTATGGGTGAGTTCTCTCAAGCTATTGGTTCTGCGATTTGAATAATGATACGCTAGCTCTTCTTTATGCTGCTGGTCATAGTTACAGTGCTTCTGTATGATGGCTCTTTGTGCTGCTGTTGATGCCCCCTGACCCCCTAAGGGGGAATTATTTTTTGTTTGATTTTGAGTTTCCATTTTCTTTGTTTAGCCCCAAACGGGGTTTTGTGGGTGTTTTATTTTTTTTCTTCTAGTTGAATTAAGTGTTTTTGGAAAACACTTAATTCATTTATGGTCATTTCTGGGTGTGCAATCCATACGCCATCCATGTCTTTATATACTAGCTTACCATTTACGCTGTATCTGTCTGTTGAGATTTCTTTTATTTTTACTGCCATTTGAAAAGAGGTTAGTCTGTAGAGGTTATTTTTTTTAAATGAAAAAGCACGCTTCCAAAGAATTGAATTATTGCTTTTTTTCGCCTTTTACTTTTAGATGCACGCAACTTTTTATTAGCTTCTTGTGCATGGCTTAAATTTATCAATAGTCTATTTTTTAGCTCTTCAAGAGGTGTTATCTCGAAATTTACTTTTAATGTTTTTGTTTTTTTATTTTCCATGTATTCAATTTCTTCTAGGGTTAACATATTTACCTCTTGTAGTATCTCAAGCTCTTCATCGCTCATCATAATCCTAAGGCCTTTTCAATTGCTTTTTCTGCCATATCTACGGCATCTGTCCATTCTTGTTTTGTAGGCTGACCAGAACTTAGACCTTCTTGCTCGCATTGGTGCAGATGTGTCAAGTTTTGTAGTGCCATAAGCATATCTTTAGAAGCTAAAACAAGGTTTAAATTTGCTTTACATTCTATCTTATGAGTAGCATATATTCTACCTAATACTCTGTAACCAGAATTTGTTTTGGATACAATACGTGTCATTTTTGAGCCTTTACAAGCTGAAATTTCTTTAGTTTCACCGTACCAATCGCCTTTTGTTCCTTTGAATCCCTCCATAATTACAAGCTTGAGAATTGGAGTGAGACATCTTTCCATTTGCCGTTTTCGTCTCTTATGTGGAGACGGCAGTATAGGCTTGAGCCTGTTACTTTTTGGCATTCGTCTAGCTTGTCAAACTCATTAATTAGATTTTGATCGCCTAATTCTCTTACTTGTCTGCGTGCTTTGGCTAGTAGTTTTGGGTCGTATTCCATTTTGGAATTCTTAACCAATAAGCCGTCTAGGATGTTGTACATGCCTTTGTTTCGCTCTGAAAATTTGGCTTTAAAAATCTCCCGAATTTCATTGATGTGTACCATTGCTTCGTCTGTGAACTCCATGCGCTCTTGACGGTCTACGGTTACTTTTATAGTGTCTGCATCGTTTTTAAGAGAGAAACTGTTTACTTCTTTAGGTTGTTTGTCCTTTAGCTCATACATGCGGTTGTATAGCTTGTTTGCTTCCAAAATGGTGTATTCTTTTAGTTGTTTTAACTCGTTGTGAAGCTGTTGAAACTTGCTTGCGGTGTGCTGCAAATAGGCTTCTTTGTCGTTTTCATATTGCTTTTTTGCTTTTACTTCAGCTTGTTTTTCGGCTTCGCCTCTTCGCTCTAGTTCTGCTTGTAGTTCTGCGGCGGTGAGCTTGCTTAGATCTACTGTTATTGCTTCTTGTGTTTCCATGGTACTTTTATTTGATTAATTTTTGAATTTTCTCTTCTAGGTGTTTTGGTGCTTTGTAGCGTTTGGTTTGTACTTCACCAAAGAGTTGAAGCTCTTGTATGTTTCTGAATAGTCCAGCTCGTTCTTGGTGTAGGCATATTCTTTGGCTTACTGAAAAGTAGGTAAAACCTGTGCTTAGGCTGATGGCTTCGTTTATTTCTTGTAGTCGTTTTTCTAGTTTTTTCATTGATTTAGTTGATAATAATTTGTAGTTTTCTTGCTTTTTTGACTAGCACTTTAGAAAAGTACTTTGCTATTTTGGTTAGTTTCTCATCATAGAAGTCTCGTAGTACTTCTATTGAAACTTTACCGTGGTACGGTTCTATTTCTTCTAGGAATTCTGCTTCCAAAATGTTGTATTCTTGATTCCACCAGTTGTATAATGCGGCATTGGCTAAGAGCTTTTGCAAGTCTTGGTCATTGTGCGCAAATAGATCCAGGTAGGTTAGGAATAAATCGAACTTGAAGGCGATGTATTCATCTTCTGTATATTGTAAATAATCTAGTACTTTGTTCATGGGTTTGGGTTTTGTGTGTTATCCTTCGTTTACTAGTTTTATTTCTCGGTCGGCTGCTATGCGCTCATTGATGATGTAGGGTTCAGCTTCATCTGCACCACATCTACTTTTTTGAATGTGGGCTTTAAAATCTTTGACTAGGATTCTGTTTTGGCAATCCCAGTAGACTTCATTTCCTACTGCGCCTTCGGGTCTTCCTTTTTTGATGTGGCTTATGAAAATGAAAAGCGTATCTGCAAAAGTTTCAACTAAGTTGTAGTAGTCTTTTACGGTTTTCCCTCTAAAGAAATATTGTAATGAATCTATAATGATGATTTTGCTTTGGCGTTTCATTTGAAGTCTGGCGGTTAACTCATCATAACTTTCTTTACTGAATTTGAATTTGCTTCTTACTGCTTTCATGTTATTCAACAAAAGGGAGCGTTTAAAACTTGCTTTGATTCCCTCTTCAGCTGAGTTGTAGTGTACTTTTTCAATTTGGCATAAGGTTTTAGCAACTTGAAGAGCGTAGGTAGTTTTACCATCTCCTGAATCTCCTAATATTAATATTGAACCACTTCTTTCCATATCTCCTAAATGTCTTTTCCAATCTCCTTGCAATGGCAACATGTTGAACTCTCGTTTCTCTATGTCGCCAATGGTATATGCTTTTTTTACTGCCATTAAGCTACTTGCTGTTTTTCTATTTCATGCCTAACTTTTCTTAGTGAGCCGTTGGATATGCCGTATAGCTTTAATGGTGTTTTAATTGCTCCGTTTGCTTTGGCTATAAGGTTTATTTGGTTAAGATGAAACTCTTTTAAGGCTTCGTTTCCATCTGGAGTAACTTTCTTATAATCGTTGCCATAGCGGTCTAATACTTCGGTATAGCCTACTTTCTTTAAGTCTTTTTGGCGTGTGAATTTGTGCTTTAGTCCATCTGCACCCATCATGTACCAACCGCAGCTGTATGGTGTGGCGTTCCAGAGTGCTTTAAGCTCTAGGAAAGCGGTGTAGTCTATATCTCCAGCTTCGTCTAGGATAATTAGCGGATTCTGTATGGTTTTTATGTAGAAAACTAAATCTTCATACACATCTACATATCTGCCAGTGTAGTCTACTCCAAACTCTCTAGCTATTTTTCGAATTAGCTTTTGTTTTGACTTTACTTGTGAGCAATCTACGTATATGGCGTTTTTGTTTTTTTTTGCATAATCTTCGCCAGCTGTGGTTTTACCTACGGAAGCGATGTCGCAAAACATAGCAGAAATAGAACGTTTTTGACAAGCTCCAAGCTGTGCTGTGATGTAGTTGAAGGTTTCCGTTTTTACTATTATCCACGGTTTTGAGTTGTCTAACTTCACATTTAGCAATCGTGCCAGGCTTATCCATTTTGGGTCTGCAAGAACGCCTTGAAATTCACCTTTTTTAATTCGGGAATATTGCGCTGGGTTGATGCCTAGTACTCTAGCGTGTTTGGTGTCGCTGTCGTGATTTGCACGGTCGTGTATTAACTTTTGTACAATTTTTTGCTTAATAGTATTGTCCATCTTCTTTTTATAATTCGTTAATAGCTCTGTTGTATTCTGAAGCTTCGTCTACCGCTTCAAAGTGGTACTCTTCGTTTTCTTCTATGGTTTCAACTAGTTCTGGTTCTGCATCTGCTTTTGGAATAGTAGCCGATTTTATGATGGATACCCTTTGTAGTTTTTCTGCTGTATCTTCTTTAACCATTTTGTCAAATTGGCTAATGTATTTGGTAGATTCTGTATAGCCTATTTCATCTTTTTCAGTCCATTCTGCATTGGCCCGGTTAAATGTTGGTACAGGCTTGCATGCTGCTATAAATTGGTTGTTTTGGTAGATAAATACTTCGTCTACGCTATTGTTTTCAGTTGGAATGTAATAGGCTTCCACTTTAAAATTATTTGGTGCTAGAAGGCTTATTGTTTCTGCACTTGGTAATTGGTATTTGCCGTGTTGTACCGTTACATATTGGTTACGTCTAATAGAGGTTGAAGTTTGCTCACCAATGTATTTAGCCAAATGGCTTTTGTTGAATTCTGGTAGGTTTGGATTTACATGATGTAGGAACACATCCATACGGGTCATGCCTTCGTATTGTTTTTGGTTTGGGTGAAGCTGATTGTTGTATTGTATTTGCTCCTCAAGCTCGTTTGCTATTATTTGCTTGTAAGTAGCTTTTGCTTCTTTGTAGGTATCGTTTTTTTCGTCAAAGATTTTCTGCATGGTTACTCTATTGCTGTCTAATCTGGAATAGTGGCGACCTACATTTTGGTTATTCATTTTTTCTACACCGTATTTTTTGGTATGGATTAATCTTTCTGAATATTTCTCTTGAGAGTTGGTAGGGTTACACCATCTTACAAATGGGAATACATTTCCTGCCTTCATTAATCCTTCTGAAAAGTCTTTTACTAAGTGATGTTCTACTTCCATTTGCATTGGCACACCCAAACCTTTGGATGTGGTGAACTGAAACATGTTTTTTATACAGTTTAAAAACAAATCGTGATCCTTAGACTTGGAATGAGCTATACCAATCATTGCACCGCTTAAATCGTCAAAGGCATAGTATGCCATTACTTTTTCACTAGATTTTGTTTTGGTGTGCATTATATCCCTATCATCTAGTGAAATCTTACTCATAGAGAACTGTGGTGCGGTTCTGTTAACGTGTGGCCGTTGTTTGTGGCTAAAATCGTAAGCTCCATTTCGTTTTTTGGCTATGATGAGTTTGTTTTGTGGTTTCTTGAGGTAGTTCCAAACTGTGGCTTCAGATATTTCGATTGGTTGATCGTCCTTGTAGAAATCTTCTTTGTTGAAGAGTTCACCAGTTTCTATATTTACCACTTCAATAGCACCGCCTAGAAATTGCATATACAAATCATGCGTAGTTGCTATATACGGCTTGTTTGGTATGCAATGCAGACTAATGATTAAGCTTTCTATATCTGCTGTAACTACTCTAGCATTTTGCGAACCTTCGTTTCTGTGGATGAGGGCCTGGTATCTGTAATTGAGGTATTTTTTGTATTTGCGTTGTAGCGACCTTTGGTTTCCGGGTAGGTTGAACACCCATTTTTGCGAGCCATCTTCCCTTTTGCGTATGGCCAAATCATTAACTGCATCTGTGATGTTTTGCCAAACTTCCATTTTTTTGGACTTTCTTATAATGTGGCTATTGGTTTTAAACAGGGTTTCAATGGCGTTTAAAATCATTGCTGTGGTTGCTTTCTCTCTTTGCTTGTCTGGCTCTAGTGCTTTGCCGTCTGGTTTGCGGTGGCTAGCAAAAAATTGTATGGCATTGTGATCTGGTATGAGTAAGTCTTCTAAGTGGTTTTTGGAAACTACTTTTTTGGGGTCGCCTAGGTAAGCTTTTACTGCGTTTTGCACCCATTTTTCTGCAATATCATAATAGCTTACAAAAGCTTCGTTGCCTTTACCACGCCCTTCTTTGGTTCTGACTAGCTTACCTCGGTTGCACCAGCTTCTGTAAGTATTATATGCAATGATTTCTAAATCATTATAAAGAATGCTAGCAGGTATGGAGAGTTTGTCGTTATGATATTCGTACATAGTTTTGTGTTTTTTAAAAAATGCTTGTCTTTCCAAGCGGTCACGATTTTTTACTTATGGTTTAAGCGCCTTTTGGCTCTCTTGTTTATCCCTCAGTGGTGTCGCAATTACTAGTTCCCGCCGTGGTGTCGAAACCACGCTAAGCCGTGGCGGGAATTTTTACTACATTTACAGTGTCTAACCTGTCCGCCTTTGGCGTGTCTTAAAAATGTAGTAAATATGTTATCTGGTTATGTTTTAAAAATTGAGATCAATGCAATAAATTCTAAAATCTCTGAGAAAGAATTTCGTGAACTAGTTGATCCAAGTCTGGCTCACCTTGAGCATTTGAAGCGATCTTTTGACCGTTCTCCAAACACAAATAGGTTTTATCCTCCTGATATTGAAAATGAAAAACACTCGTGGTCTGTTGTTGCAGTTGTTTTAATTTCTGTTGGAGAAGAGAGAGGCATGGCCTTGCTACAGCTTCATAAGCCAATTGCTCTTGATGTAGAGATAATGGAGTACGTCCAAAGTGAACAAAAGGAAGCGAATCGGCACATTGATGATTTAGAGAATTTGTCTTCATAATTTTATTTTTTTAAGATTTGGTTTAATTTTTCTTTACGTGCTTTTAAAGCTGCGTTTGCCATGCTATGGTATTCCTTTTTTATTCTATCTGGCATAATTCCTACACGATCCCCACGAATACTCATACGGATGTAGTGAGCGGTGTAGCCGTGTATTTCTTTTAGCGTATTTATAACATCACTGTCATAACTTGCTTTGGTATTCTTTTTTTCCTTAGTTTTACTCATTTGTTAAGTTTGTTTCGATTAAGTTACAAATATATTCACATTATTTGAATTTAAACAAATAAATATTCACATTTTTTGAAATAAATTACATTATGATAGATAAACCTTTGATTCTAAACAAAATAAAATCACATCTAAATATAAAATATGGTAAGGATTTCGCTGAATTCTTGGGTATAAAAGAAAGTACTTTGTCAATGTGGTATAAAAGAGAGACTTATGATATTGAACTTTTATTCAAAAAATGTGAATTTCTAAATCCTGAATGGCTTTTAACTGGAAAAGGTTCTATGTTGAAAGAAGAATTGAAAGCTCACCCAACTACTACTGGATTGCAAGCTGAATATGAGCAACTGAAAAAGGAAAATGAGCAACTAAAAGAAAATATTCTTTTACAAAAAGAGATTATTGATTTGCTGAAGGAAAAGCTAGCTGTTTTTGAAAATAAAACCAAGGATCCAGGAGTTGAACAGAAAAAGGCCAGTTAAAACTGGTGTGAAGTCTAAACTATATGAATTATGATAACAGAAATTTTAATAACTAGTATTTTGCTGAATGTAATTGGAACTATTATATTGATTAGAAATTTACTAAAGGTTGAACCTAAACAGGTAGGTACTTATTTTTTTGGAGAAGATGAAATAAAGGAAAGGCAGCTTAAAGAAAATAATAATGCAAAAAGAGTTTCTTTAATTAATTGGGTAGGTTTTTTACTTAATATAATAGCAGCTACTCTCCAGCTTTACGTAGTCTATAATCCAATATAGCAACTATAATTAAGCATAGCTCTATCAATGTATATACACCTATACGAAAGTAATTGAGATTTATGATTGCTATTACTACAGGGTATATAAATGCAATTATTAAAAAGTATAAAAAATAATGGTATTGTAAATATTTCATACTGTAAAGATATAAGTTTATAGTAGTTTTAAAGGGGTAAAAAGCAAAAATAAGCCTTATTTGTATATAATACAGTAGTTTAAGCAATTTTTAAACTTAAAAAAGATGTCGCTACACCCCATTTATAACGCCTTTTTTGTGCATTTTACTAGCTTATTGTGTAGTTACACCCCATTTATAACGCCTTTATTTTCGTTTTTCTGCATCCCTAAGTGCATCCCTAAGTGCATCCCTATTCTAAAAAGTACTTAAACTTAGATTTTAATAAAGCATGTTCCTGGCATTGGTAAAATGGTTTATATTTGTGTTGGTTATAGGGCCTAAAAAAAGCCGTAAAGCTTTGTTTTACGGCTGTAATGGTAGTTTTGTGGTGTATTTGTACTGGTAATGGAAGTTATCGCATCCTAGACGGTAATAACTACCATAAAAAAGGAAGTAGAAGTGTAGCTAATGGTAGTTAATGTACTTTTTGTTTGTAGTTGCTGGCGTTGTCTAAATTTCTCTTATCCCTTGTGTTTATTGACCTTTTCGACCTTTTTTTGACCTTTTTATATTGTATTGTTTGTTTTGGGGGGTGTATAATTTTTCTGATTTTTTCATTTTATACGTTTTTTATTTTTGTTAATTT